>Ga0074197_1000037_pt1 | contig 243191 bp, 244 predicted proteins | sample EPASupsiteSAE305_FD_64526 | JGI IMG/M metagenome (GOLD analysis project Ga0074197, IMG submission 64526) | Bioremediated contaminated groundwater microbial communities from EPA Superfund site, New Mexico - SAE3-05 reassembly with SPADES | ecosystem: Environmental > Aquatic > Deep subsurface >... | reverse complement strand
GCGGGCGTTCTTGGAGGTGGCGCCCCTGCCGGAGGGGGTTCCCCCCTCCCTGGAGCGGGCCGCCCCGGGCCACGGCCGGCGCCAGCTGATCCTGCTGGGCCACGGCGGCCGCCGCCTGTGGCAGGCGGTGCAGGCCGCCGGGCTGGATTCGGACCATCCCATCGACGATTTCACCATTGCCAGCGTGGGCCGCTGGTTTGCCGCCGTCTGTCCCGGCCGGGACTTCCACCTGCTCTATCCCGGCGATGCGCCGGTGGGGCTGCAGCAGCTGGGGCGGCTGGCGGGCTGGCACCATCCCTCGCCCTTCATGGTCGGGGTGCGGCAGCAGTGGGGCTCCTGGTATGCCTACCGGGCGGCCCTGCTGGCGGACAGCGACTTCCCGCCGACGCCGCCCCTGCAGGAAACCTCGCCCTGTGCCAGCTGCGCGCCTCGGGTCTGCATCGAGGCCTGCCCGGCCGGCGCCCTGGCCGGCGGCCGTTTCGACCTGGCTGCCTGCGTCGCCTGGCGCCGGCAGCCCGCCTCGCCCTGCCGTCATACCTGCCTGGCCCGGCTGGCCTGCCCGGTGGGCCGGGAGCACCGCTACGAGCCGGCCCAGATCCGCCACACCTACGCCCAATCGCTGGCGGCCATCGAGGCCTACTACTGAAGCGCCCCGCCGCCGGGAAATGGCCTGGGGGCCAGCAACGGCGGGGAGGCTGCGCTAGAATGGCCGGATAGACCAACAACAGGAACCCGCCATGGCCCGCCATACCAAGATCGTCGCCACCCTCGGCCCCGCTTCCACCGATCCCGTCACCCTGGAGCGCCTGATCCGCGCCGGCGTGGACGTGGTGCGCATGAACTTCTCCCACGGCACCGCCGAGGACCACATGGCCCGGGCCCGCACCGTGCGCGAGATTTCCGCCAAGGTGGGGCGGCCGGTGGGCATCCTGGGGGACCTGCAGGGGCCGAAGATCCGCGTCGGCAAATTCGAGAACGGCAAGATCCAGCTGGAGAAAGGCGACAAGTTCATCCTCGACGCCAACTGTGCCCTGGGCAACCAGGAGCGGGTCGGCCTGGACTACAAGGACCTGCCCCGGGACGTGGAGCCCGGCGCCGTGCTGCTGCTGGACGACGGCCGCATCGTGCTCGACGTGGAGCGGGTGATCGGTGCCGAAATCCACACCGTGGTGCGCCACGCCGGCGAGCTGTCCAACAACAAGGGCATCAACCGCCAGGGCGGCGGCCTTTCCGCCCCGGCCCTGACCGCCAAGGACATGGACGACATCAAGACGGCGGCCCAGATCGGCGTCGATTACATCGCCGTCTCCTTCCCCAAGAGCGCCGCCGACATGTACATGGCGCGCCAGCTGATGCGGGCCGCCGGCAGCCGCGCCCTGACCATCGCCAAGATCGAGCGCACCGAGGCCGTGGCGGCCCTGGATGAAATCCTGGACGCCTCCGACGGCGTCATGGTGGCCCGGGGCGACCTGGCCGTGGAAGTGGGGGACGCCGCCGTGCCGGCCCTGCAGAAGAAGATGATTCGCCACGCCCGGGAGAAGAACAAGCTGGCCATCACCGCCACCCAGATGATGGAATCCATGATCCAGTCGCCGGTTCCGACCAGGGCCGAAGTGTCCGACGTGGCCAACGCCGTGCTGGACGGCACTGACGCGGTGATGCTCTCCGCCGAGACCGCCAGCGGCCGCTATCCGGTGGAAACCGTGGAATCCATGGCCCGGGTCTGCATCGAGGCCGAGCGGTCCGCCGAAGTGACCCTGGACCGGGAATTCCTCGACCGGGTGTTCACCCGCATCGACCAGTCCGTGGCCATGGCCGCCATCTGGACCGCCCACCACCTCAAGGTGAAGGCCATCGCCGCCCTGTCGCAATCCGGTTCCACCGCCCTGTGGATGAGCCGCCTCAACTGCGGCGTGCCGGTCTATGCCCTGACGCCGGATGCGGAGGCCCAGACCAAGATGTCCCTCTACCGGGAAGTGACGCCCCTGCTCATGAGCCAGCAGCATTCGGACCGGGACGTACTGCTCTACGAAGCCGAGCAGCTGCTGATGCAGAACGGCGCCGTGGCCAAGGGCGACCTCATCGTGCTGACCATCGGCGAGCCCATCGGCACCCCGGGGGGCACCAACACCCTGAAGATCGTCCGCGTCGGCGAGCACCAGATGCCGCCCCTGCGGGCCTGATAGCGCCCTCGCGGGCCTCGGGCCTGAATCCGCCGGCTCTGTTAAAATTCCCGTCGCCCCGGTTCGCCGGGGCGAATCGTCTCCGGGTGCCCGCAAGGGAGAATCGGGAACGCGGTGCGGCAGGCCTTGGGGCCGCCCATTCCGCGACGTGCCCAACGCTGTGAGGGGGACTGGGCCGGCAGATGCCACTGATCCGCGGATCGGGAAGGCGCCGGCGCAGAGTGATCCCGAGTCAGAAGACCGGCCAGGAGACCCTTTTCGGCACGCACGGCCAGGCGCGCCGCCACCGATCTTCTGAAGGGGACTCCATGAAGACCGACCCCACCGTCAACAAAGTCATCTCCCTCGCCGGCTACCAGAACGAACACGAGTTCTCCGACGCCGCCCGGGACGCCATCTACCACGCCATCTTCTCCCGCCGCGACGTGCGCGGCCAGTTCCTGCCCGACCCGGTGCCCCAGGAGGTGCTGGCCCGGGTCCTCACCGCCGCCCACTTCGCCCCTTCCGTCGGTTACATGCAGCCCTGGAGCTTCCTCCTGGTGCGGGAGGCGGAGACCAAGGCCCGCATCCACGCCGCCTTCCAGCAGGCCAACCAGGAGGCGGCGGAGAAATTCGAGGGCGAGCGCCAGGCCATCTACAAGGAACTGAAGCTGGAGGGCATCCGGGAAGCGCCCATCAACCTGCTCATCACCTGCGACCGGGACCGGGCCGGCCCGGTGGTCATCGGCCGTACCCACATCAAGGCCATGGACCTCTATTCCAGCGTCTGCGCCGTGCAGAACCTGTGGCTGGCGGCCCGCAGCGAAGGCCTGGGGGTGGGCTGGGTCTCCATCTTCCACCAGCAGGCCCTGCGCGACATCCTGGGCCTGCCGCCGCGCATCATCCCGGTGGCCTACCTGTGTCTGGGCTACGTCAGCCACTTCAAGGAAAAGCCGGAGCTGGAAAGCGCCGGCTGGCGCCAGCGCCTGCCCCTGGCCGACCTGGTGTACGACGGCCAGTGGGAAAAGCCGGTGGAGGAGGAGCTGCGCCAGGTCCTCAGCGAGCATCAGGCCAGGGCCCAGGAAAAACGCCGCTTCTAGGCATGCCTGCCTGAAGAGGGCCGTGGTTGGGGCGTCTCCGGCGCCCTGGTCGCGGCCTTTGTCTTTCTTTTGCTGCCCGGCGGTCGCAGTACTCGCCCGGGGGGCAAAGCCACGATAAAATCACGGTCTTTCCCGAGCGCCACGACAGCGGGCGCCGATCACGCCAGAACAAACCGCATTGCCCATTGGAGGAACACCATGCCCATCGTATCCATGCGCCAGCTCCTGGACCACGCCGCCGAGAACGGCTACGGTCTGCCCGCCTTCAACGTGAACAACATGGAACAGGTCTGGGCCATCATGGAGGCCGCCAATGAGCTGAACGCCCCGGTGATCATGCAGGCCTCCGCCGGTGCCCGCAAATACGCCGGCGAAGCCTTCCTGCGCCACCAGATCCTTGCCGCCCTGGAAGCCTATCCCCACATTCCCGTGGTGATGCACCAGGACCACGGCCAGTCCCCCGCCGTCTGCATGGCGGCCATCAAGTCCGGCTTCTCCTCCGTGATGATGGACGGCTCCCTGCAGGAAGACGGCAAGAGCGTCGCCTCCTACGACTACAACGTGGCCGTGACCCAGGAAGTGGTGAAGTTCTCCCACGCCATCGGCGTCTCCGTTGAGGCCGAACTGGGCGTGCTCGGTTCCCTGGAAACCATGAAGGCCGACAAGGAAGACGGCCACGGCGCCGAAGGCCACATGACCCGGGAAGACCTGCTCACCGATCCGGACCAGGCCGCCGACTTCGTCGCCCGCACCAACTGCGACGCCCTGGCCATCGCCATCGGCACCAGTCACGGCGCCTACAAGTTCACCAAGAAGCCCACCGGCGACATCCTGGCCATCGACCGCATCAAGGAAATCCACGCCCGCATCCCCAACACCCACCTGGTGATGCACGGCTCCTCCTCCGTGCCCCAGGAACTGCTGGCCGAGATCCGGGAATTCGGCGGCGACATGAAGGAAACCTACGGCGTGCCCGTGGAAGAGATCGTGAACGGCATCAAGCACGGCGTGCGCAAGGTGAATATCGACACCGACATCCGCCTGGCCATGACCGGCGCCGTGCGTCGCTACCTGTTCGAGAACCCCTCCAAGTTCGATCCCCGCGACTTCCTCAAGCCCGCCCGGGAAGCCGCCAAGAAAATCTGCGTCGCCCGCTACCAGGCCTTCGGCTGCGAAGGCCGGGCCGGCCAGATCAAGCCCATCTCCCTGGAGAAGATGGCCGAGCGCTACAAGAAGGGCGAGCTGAACCAGATCGTCAAGTAAGCAGGTTCGCCTTCCCAACCGCTGCCAGGCGCCGGATACTTCTCCGGCGCCCTTTTCTTTTTATCCGCCATGACCCTGCCCCTCGCCGAACACCCGCTGCGCCAGCGCCTCAATGACGAGGTCCATGCCCGCCCGCCCATGGCCCTGGAAGGGCCGGAGTGGATCAGCTACCTGGCGGTGCTGCACGAAGGCACCGAGGCGGCGGCCGAAGAAGCTCATCTGCAGCGCCTCTGCGCCGCCCTGGGGGCCAATCTCTGCCCCGTCATCCAGGGCGACCACTGGGTCATGGACGCGGGCCGCCTGCGCCTCAAGTGGGAGCGGCACAACGAATTTTCCGGCTACACCTTCTTCCTCGCCCGGGAACCCGGCGACGCCCCCGACACCACCGCCATCTCCGCCCTGCCGGCGGACTGGCTGGCGGGCCTGCCCGGCTCGGTGATGGTGGCCACCCATGTGGAATTCCGCTCCGCCGCCGACCTGGACCCGGAAGAACTGCTGGCTGACCTGCACCGTTCCGGCGACTCCTGGGTCGCCACCACGGTGGCCGACGGTGCCGCCTGGGTCGCCTCCGATTTCCAGCTGCACGACGGCTGGAGCCGTTTCCTGGTGCTGGACGAGCGCCTGCGCCACCGCCAGGCCGGGCGCACGGTGCAGCGCCTGCTGGAGATCGAGACTTACCGCATGATGGCCCTGCTGGCCTTCCCCGTGGCCAAGGAGGTGAGCCGCCTGCTGGCCCGGGCCGAGGGCGAGGTGGCCGACCTCATGGACCGCATGGGCGAGGCCCGCGGCCCCGAGGACGAGCGCCTGCTGCTGGCCCGCCTGACCCGGCTGGCGGCGGAGATCGAACGCTCGGTGACCCGCACCGCCTTCCGCTTCGGCGCCGCCGAGGCCTACTACGCCCTGGTGCAGCAGCGGGTGCGGGAACTGCGGGAACACCGCCTCAACGGCTTCCCCCCCATTTCCGAATTCATGGACCGGCGCCTGGCCCCGGCCATCAACACCTGCCTGTCCGTGGCCCGGCGCCAGACCGACCTGTCCACCCGCATCGCGCGCAAGAGCGCCCTGCTGCGCACCCGGGTCGATATCGAACTGGAGCGTCAGAACCAGCAGCTGCTGGGGCAGATGAACCGCCGCGCCAAGCTGCAGCTGCGCCTGCAGGAAACGGTGGAAGGCCTGTCCGTGGTGGCCATCACCTACTACGCCTCCCAGCTGGTCAGTTATCTGGCCAAGGGCCTGTCCAAGACCGTGCTGCCCCACCTGTCGCCGGAAATCGCCTCCGCCGTCTCCATCCCCCTCATCGCCGCCGTCGTCGCCGTCAGCATCCGCCGCATGCGCCGCGCCCTGGCTGCCGAGGAGCTGGAGCAGGGCGAAGGCCACTGATCCTTTATAATCCGTTTTTTCCCCTCTTTTTCGGGACCCTGCCGTGACCGCTCCCCTTTTTGAATCCACCATCACCAGCCTGCCCCTCGTCGCCCGGGGCAAGGTGCGCGACATCTATTCCGTCGATGCCGACCACCTGCTGATCGTCACCACCGACCGGCTCTCCGCCTTCGACGTGATCCTGCCGGACCCCATCCCCGACAAGGGCAAGGTGCTGACCCAGGTGGCCAATTTCTGGTTCGAGAAGCTGGGCCACATCCTGCCCAGCCAGCTCTCCGGCATCGCCCCCGAATCCGTGGTCAAGCCCGAAGAGCGGTCCCAGGTGGAAGGCCGCGCCCTGGTGGTGAAGCGCTTGAAGCCCCTGCCCATCGAGGCCGTGGTGCGCGGCTACCTGATCGGTTCCGGCTGGAAGGACTACCAGGCCACCGGCGCCGTCTGCGGCATTCAGCTGCCCGCCGGCCTGCAGATGGCGGCCAAGCTGCCCGAGCCCATCTTCACCCCGGCCACCAAGGCCGACGTGGGCGACCACGACATCAACATCTCCTACGAGGAATCCAAGGTGCGCTGCGCCGAGCACCTGGCCGCCGACCTGGCGGGCACCGGCAAGACCGGCGCCCAGCTGGCCGAGGAAGCGAAGAACGCCGCCATCGCCCTGTACACCGAGGCCTCCGCCTATGCCCGCACCCGGGGCATCATCATCGCCGACACCAAGTTCGAGTTCGGCATCGACAAGGCCGGCACCCTGCACCTCATCGACGAGGCCCTGACCCCCGATTCCTCCCGCTTCTGGCCCGCCGACGGCTACGCCGAAGGCATCAGCCCCCCCAGTTTCGACAAGCAGTTCGTCCGCGACCACCTGGAAACTCTGACCTGGTGGGACAAGAAGGCTCCCGGTCCGCAGCTGCCGGCCGAGGTCATCGAAAAGACCGCCGCCAAGTATCGCGAAGCCTACGAGCGCCTTACCGGCCAGACCATGGCCTGATCGGGCCGGACTGCCGCGGGCCGCACCGCTTGTGCCGGTCGGCCTGGGCTTCCCCCAAAAGGGGCGGGAGAATCTCCCGCCCCTTTTGTTTTCGCCGGCCGGAAACCCGGACGGGCTGTTGCGGTCCAACCCATGTCCCCGCTCCAACCCTGAGAAGGAGATCATCATGGACATCCTGCACTCCCCCGTTCATCACGACCTGCCCCGGGTGCGCCACGTGGCCTGGTCCCGTCCCTTCCACTGGCTGGCCGGCGGCCTGCGGGACCTCTCCCGGCGGCCCGCCCTGAGCCTCTCCCTGGGCGCCCTGTTCGCCATCGGCGGCCTGTGCATCTTCGCCCTGGCCCAGGGCCGGCCCGAGCTGCTGCTGGCGGCCGTCTCCGGCTTCCTCCTGGTAGGGCCCCTGCTGGCCGTGGGCTTCTATGAGATCAGCCGCCGCATCGCCGGCGGCGACCGGCTCGATGCCGCCGCCGTGGCCCATTCCCTGGCCGCCCGCTGGCGCCCCCTGGCCCTCTACGGCCTCTTCCTGGCCGCCATCTACTTCATCTGGGCCCAGCTGACCACGGCCCTGGTGGCCTATCTGCTGGGCAGCGAGTGGATCTGGGGCTTCGAGGAACTGGCCCGGGAAATCTTCCTCTCCGGCCGCCACCCCAACCTGGCCGCCATCTGGACCCTCAGCGGCGCCACCCTGGCCGCGGTGACCTTCCTGCTCTCGGTGGTGACGGCGCCCCTGCTGCTGGACCGGGAGGTGGAGGTGCACCACGCCATGGCCACCAGCATCAACGTAGTGGCGGCCAACCTGCCGGCCATGCTGCTGTGGTCCTTCCTCATCGTCAGCCTGACCCTGTTCGGCTTCGTCACCCTGATGGCCGGACTGGTGCTGATCATGCCGCTGCTGGGCCACGCCACCTGGCATGCCTACGCGGACCTTGTAGAATAGGCGCCAGACCCCATCTGCAAGAACAGACGTCCAGTTTCAGCGCCAGCCCACGGGCGGCCCAGGCCGCCCGTTTTTGTTGCCCCCACCGATAACATCTCCAGAGAACAGCCCATGAGCGCCAATCCCCTTCTTGCCACCGTCGGCCAGCCCCGTGCCGTGCTGCCGCCCTTCGACCGCATCGAGCCGGCCCACGTGCGGCCCGCCATCGAGCAGCTGCTGGCCGACAGCCGGGCCCTGGTGGCGCGCCTCACCGCCGCCGCCGTGCCGGCCACCTGGGACGATTTCGCGGCGCCCCTCAACGACGGCATCGAGCACCTCTCCTGGGCCTGGGGCATCGTCGGCCACCTGCACGGCGTCAATGACGTGCCCGAATGGCGCGAGGCCTACAACGACCTGCTGCCGGAGGTGACCCGCTTCTTCAGCGAACTGGGCCAGAACCTGGCCCTCTTCGAGAAGTACAAGGCCCTGGCCGCCTCCCCCGAGTTCGCCGGCCTTTCCCCGGCCCGCAAGAGAATCCTGCACAACGAGATCCGCGACTTCCGCCTTTCCGGCGCCGAACTGCCGGAAGCGCAGAAGCCCCGCTTCCAGGCCATCCAGGAAGAACTGGCCAGCCTCTCCGCCAAGTTCTCGGAAAACCTGCTGGACGCCACCAACGCCTTCGCCGAATTCGTGACCGACGAGGCCGAACTGGCGGGCCTGCCGGAGGACGTGCAGGCTGCCGCCCGGGCCGCTGCCGAGAGGGACGGAAAGAGCGGGGAGGGCAAGGCCGGCTGGAAATTCACCCTGCACGCCCCCTCCTACATGCCGGTGATGCAGTACGCCGAGAGCCGCCGCCTGCGCCAGGCCATGTACCGGGCCTACGCCACCCGGGCCGCCGAGTTCACGGATGGCAGCAGCAAGGCCGAGTGGGACAACACCCCCCTGATCCGCCGCATCCTGGAACTGCGGGCCGAAGAGGCGAAGATGCTGGGCTTCGACACCTTCGCCCAGGTTTCCCTGGTGCCCAAGATGGCCGACAGTCCGGAACAGGTGCTGGCCTTCCTCAACGACCTGGCGGTGAAGGCCAAGCCCTTCGCCGAGAAGGACCTGGCCGAGCTGAAGGCCTTCGCCAAGAGCGAACTGGGCATGGATGACCTGGAGCCCTGGGACATCGGCTGGGCCTCGGAAAAGCTCAAGCAGGCCCGCTACTCCTTCTCCGATGAGGAGGTGAAGCAGTACTTCCCCGAACCCAAGGTGCTGGGCGGCCTGTTCAAGGTCATCGAGTCCCTCTTCAACGTCAAGCTGAAGCCAGACGCGGCCCCCGTGTGGCATCCGGACGTGCGTTTCTTCCGCATCGAGACCGCCGCCGGCGAGCTGGTGGGCCAGTTCTACCTGGACCTCTACGCCCGGGAAACCAAGCGGGGCGGCGCCTGGATGGACGAAGCCATCACCCGCCGCGCCACCGCTGCTGGCATCCAGACCCCGGTGGCCTATCTCAACTGCAACTTCCCCGCTCCGGTGGGTAACAAGCCTGCCACCTTCAGCCACGACGACGTCATCACCCTGTTCCACGAGACCGGCCACGGCCTGCACCACCTGCTGACCCGGGTGGAGGAGCTGGGCGTCTCCGGCATCCACGGCGTCGAGTGGGACGCGGTGGAACTGCCCTCCCAGTTCATGGAGAACTACTGCTGGGAGTGGGAGGTGCTGCAGGGCATGACCGGCCACGTGGATTCCGGCGAGCCTCTACCCCGGGCCCTCTACGACAAGATGCTGGCGGCCAAGAACTTCCACAGCGGCCTCATGACCGTGCGCCAGCTGGAATTCTCCCTCTTCGACCTGCGCATCCACCACGGCTTCGATCCCAAGGGCGAGCAGACCGTGCTGGACGTGCTGAACGAGGTGCGCCGGGAAGTGGCGGTGCTGATTCCTCCCGCCTGGCACCGCTTCCCCAACAGCTTCGGCCACATCTTCGCCGGCGGCTACGCGGCGGGCTACTTCAGCTACAAGTGGGCCGAGGTGCTCTCGGCCGATGCCTACGCCGCCTTCGAGGAGGCTGGCAATCCCTTCGACGGGGCCACCGGCAAGCGCTTCCTGGACGAGATCCTCTCCGTCGGCGGTTCCCGCCCGGCGATCGACTCCTTCAAGGCCTTCCGCGGCCGGGAACCCAGCGTGGATGCCCTGTTGCGGCACAATGGTATGATCCCCGCGTAATCCGGCCCAACACCGCTGTCGGGAGATTTTTGCCATGAAACTGCTGCTGTCCCTGCTCGTCGGCTGCCTGGCCTGGGGTGCCGCCCAGGCCCAGACCACCTACCGCTGGATCGATCCCCAGACCGGCCAGACGGTCTTTTCCGACAAGCCGCCCCCCGCCGGGGTCAAGCAGGTGAGCAAGAAGCAGCTGGGCGCCGCCGCCGAAGGGGAAGAGGGCAGCCTGCCCTACGCCACCCGCCGCGCCGTGGAGAATTTCCCGGTGGTGCTGTACACCAGCAGCGACTGCGTCGAGACCTGCCGCCTGGGGCGGGACCTGCTCAACGCCCGGGGCGTTCCCTTCCGCGAGAAGATGATCGCCACCCCGGAGGATTACGAAGAACTCAAGCGCGTGGCCGGCAGCGAGCCGGTCGTGCCCATTCTCATGGTCGGCAAGCAGACCACCCGGGGCGTGGACAGCGCCGCCTGGAACAATCTGCTGGACCTGGCCGGCTACCCCAAGACGGCCCCCTACGGTTTCAAGCCCCGGGGCGCCCTGGAGAAATAGTTGTCGATGAAGTTTGCCACCTGGAACGTCAATTCCCTCAAGGTCCGCCTGCCCCATCTGCTGGAGTGGCTGGCCAAGGAGGCCCCCGATGTGGTCTGCCTGCAGGAAACCAAGCTGGAGGACCACAACTTCCCCCAGGCCGAGATCGAGGCCGCCGGCTACCAGGTCGCCTTTTCCGGCCAGAAGACCTACAACGGCGTCGCCCTGCTTTCGCGCCAGCCCCTGGCCGAGGTGCAGCGGGGCAATCCCCATTACGACGATCCCCAGAAGCGCCTCATCGCCGCCACGGTGGCCGGCGTGCGGGTGATCTGCGCCTATTTCCCCAACGGCCAGGAAGTGGGCAGCGACAAGTACGCCTACAAGCTGGAATGGCTGGCGGCCCTGGAAAAGTGGCTGGCCGAGGAACTGGCCGCCCATCCCCGACTGGTGCTGGCCGGCGACTTCAATATCGCCCCGGCCGATGCGGACGTGCACGACCCCCAGGCCTGGGCAGGCAAGATCCTCTGCTCCGAGCCGGAGCGGGCCGCCTGGCAGCGCCTGCTGGGCCTGGGCCTGAGCGACAGTTTCCGCCTCTTCGAGCAGCCGCCGGCCACCTTCTCCTGGTGGGATTACCGCATGGGCGGCTTCCGCCGCAACCTGGGCCTGCGCATCGACCACCTGCTGCTCTCCGCCCCCCTGGCGGCGGCCTGCAGCGCCGGGCGCATCGACAAGGAGCCCCGCACCTGGGAACGCCCGTCGGATCACGCCCCGGCCATCGCCGAAATCGGCCCCGTCGCCTGAAGCCCCAACCGGACCGCACCCGACCATGGAACTGACCCCCGCCGGCCTGCTGGCCCTCTATCCCTCCCTGGCGGCCCTGCCGGCAGACCAGCTGGCCGCCCTGTGCCGGCCCGAGGCCCTGCTGCGGCTTCCCGCCGGCACCCAGCTGTTCGCCGAGCGCCAGCCCTGCCAGGGCTTCCCCCTGCTGCTGGAAGGCAGCATCAAGGTGGTGAAGACCGCCGCCAGCGGCCGGGAAATGCTGCTCTACCGGGTGGAGCCGGGGGAATCCTGCATCATCACCTCCAGCTGTCTCCTGGGCCATGCGCCCTATACCGCCCGGGGCGAGGCGGAAACGCCCATCACCCTGCTGATCCTGCCCAGCCCGGTGTTCGACCGGCTGGTGGCGGAGCAGGCCCGCTTCCGCGATTTCGTCTTCCACCTCTTTTCCGAGCGTCTGGCCGAACTGATGCAGCTGGTGGAGGAGGTGGCCTTCCACCGTCTCGACCAGCGCCTGGCCAAGCTGCTGCTGGCCAAGAACGGTGACACCCTGCATGCCACCCACCAGCAGCTGGCGGAAGAACTGGGCAGCGTGCGGGAAATCGTCAGCCGGCTGCTGAAGGGCTTTGCCGCCCAGGGGCTGGTGGCCCTGGGGCGGGAGCAGATCGTCATCCTGGACCGCAACGGCCTCAAGAGCCTGGCCGACGCCGCCCGCTGAAGGCTCGGCCGCCTGGGCCGGCCGTGGTCTGGGCGCCTCCGGGCATCGCTCGTGGGTGTGTGACCCAGGTTACATACGCTTGCCCGGGACCCCGCTATGCTGGGAGGGTCAAAACTCACTGGAGGCAGCAAACATGAAAGCAAACGTTGGCGGTATCGACAAAATCCTGCGCATCGTCGTCGGCCTGGCCCTGATCGCCTGGGCCATCCTGGGCGGCCCGGTGTGGGCCTGGATCGGCGTGGTGCCCCTGGCCACCGGCTTCATGGGCTGGTGCCCGGCCTACACCCTGCTGGGCATCAAGACCTGCCCGATGAAGAAGGACTGAGGGAGCTTTTTCCCGCGGGAGTGGCCGAGGCGGAGCTTTTCTGCGCCGGGGCTCTCCCGGGTTCTCTCCCGTTTTCCCCGACAGGGCGCCGCTGGCGCCCTGTTTGTTTTTGTGGCGGCAGAAAATGGGGAAGGCGGGAGCCGGCGCCTAGAGCAGGCGCAGGGCCGAGTCGAAATCCAGATGGGGCGGCGCCACCTCGGCCCGGGGGATGGCGGCAGGGAAGGTGAGGCGCAGGGGGCGGCCGGGGCGGGCGATTTCCGTCAGGGCCACGGGGGCGGCATTGGCCGCCTGGGGTGCCGTCATCAGGTTCATGGGGTCGAGCCAGAGCACCGTGGGGCGGATGGGCAGGCTCTCCTCGGCCGCCGCCAGATGGGCCTGCAACTGTTCAAGGGTGGCCTCCAGCCAGCCGCTGCCGCTATGGGCGGCGGCCAGGGCGGCTTCGTTGTCGGCCAGCTGTTGGCGCAGCTGGGCCACGTCCTGGTGGTGGGCGCCTTCTGCTTCCAGGCCGTTGAGGCCGGCCCGGCTCTGGGCCATGAGTGCCAGGCGGTGCCGCAGCAGGCCGTGCTCCGCCTCCAGGGCCCGGCCCCGGGCCTTGCTGGCGGTGATTTCGGCCAGGGCGTCCAGCACCAGGGCTTCCAGCACCATCTCCTGGGTGCGCTGCTGCAGGGCCTGGGGGCTGGCGGAAAAGCCCACCAGGCGGAAGTCCCCGAAGCTGATGCTGTGCCGCTCCACGTCCCGGCGCAGCAGGTCCCCTTCCAGGGCGGTGCCCAGGGTGGTGTGCTGTTGCGGCGTGGCGGCGACGATGCAGTAGATGGTGTCGCCGCAGCCGTCGCCGCCGCTGTCGAGGAATTCCCGCAGGTCCGGGCTGGCATTCACGGTGGCGGTGATGTCCTCGGGGCGGGCGAAGAGGGCCCGCAGCACCGGGCTGGCGGCCCAGCGGGAGGCTTGCAGGGGAAGGCAGTCGGCCTGGCGGGCGGCGATGCTGCGGGCGTAGTCGAGGGCGTGGGCGACGGCCGGGGCAAGGCGCTCCCGGGCGCCGTGCATGGCCTGCAGGCGCGGATCGACGCCGGCCATGACCTGGTGGATGGCCTGCTGCAGGCCGTCGTCCGCCAGGTCGCTGTGGCGGGGGCCGAGCAGCCAGTCGAAAAAGCCCATGGCGTGCGCGTGAGCGGGATGCCGGCGGGCGCGGCCGCTCAGGCGGCGGGCCGGCCCACCATGTCCAGGGCCACGGCTTCGGCCACCTTGATGCCGTCCACCCCGGCGGAGAGGATGCCTCCGGCGTAGCCGGCGCCTTCGCCGGCCGGGTACAGGCCCCGGGTGTTGAGGCTCTGCAGGTCGTCGCCGCGCTTGATGCGGATGGGGGAGGAGGTACGGGTCTCGACCCCGGTCATGACCGCGTCGGCCATGGCGAAGCCGCGGATCTGCCTGTCGAAGGCCGGCAGGGCCTCGCGCAGTGCCTGCACCACGTAGGAGGGCAGGCACTGGGAGAGATCGGTCCAGTGCACTCCCGGCGTGTAGGAGGGCTCGACTCCGCCCGGGGCGGTGGAGGGGCGCCCGGCGAGGAAGTCGCCGACCCGCTGGGCGGGGGCGGCGTAGGTGCCGCCGCCGGCTTCAAAGGCCTTCGATTCCCAGTGGCGCTGGAAGTCGATGCCGGCCAGGGGATGGCCCGGGTAGTCCGTCTCCGGCGCGATGCCGACGACGATGCCGCTGTTGGCGTTGCGCTCGTTGCGCGAATACTGGCTCATGCCGTTGGTCACCACCCGGCCCGGCTCCGAGGTGGCGGCCACCACGGTGCCGCCGGGGCACATGCAGAAACTGTAGGCGGAACGGCCGTTGCTGCAGTGGTGCACCAGCTTGTAGTCGGCGGCGCCGAGCAGGGGGTGGCCGGCGAAGGGGCCGAAGCGGGCCTTGTCGATGAGGGCCTGGGGATGCTCGATGCGCACGCCGATGGAGAAGGGCTTGGCCTCGATGTAGACGCCCTTGGCGTAGAGCATGTGGAAGGTGTCCCGGGCGCTGTGGCCCACGGCCAGCACCACATGGTCGCTGGGGATGCGCTCGCCGTCGGCCAGCACCACGCCGCGCACCTGGCCGTTGCCGGCGGCGTCCCGCTCGATCTCGATTTCCTCGACCCGGCAGCCGAAACGCACTTCGCCGCCCAGTTCGATGATGTTGGCTCGCATCTTCTCCACCATGCCCACCAGGCGGAAGGTGCCGATGTGGGGCTTGCTGATGTAGAGGATTTCCTCCGGCGCCCCGGCCTTGACGAATTCTTCCAGCACCTTGCGCCCGTGGTGCTGGGGGTCCTTGATCTGGCTGTAGAGCTTGCCGTCGGAGAAGGTGCCGGCGCCGCCTTCGCCGAACTGCACGTTGGAATCCGGGTTCAGCTCGCCCTTGCGCCACAGGCCCCAGGTGTCCTTGGTGCGTTCCCGCACCGCCTTGCCCCGCTCCAGGATGATGGGCTTGAAGCCCATCTGGGCCAGCAGCAGGCCGGCGAAGAGGCCGCAGGGGCCGGTGCCGATGACCACGGGCCGCATCGCCAGCTGGGCCGGGGCCCGGGCGACGAAGCGGTAGGTGGTGTCGGGGGAGGGCATGACGTGCTTGTCGCCGGCCAGGCGCTTGAGCACGGCGGCCTCGTCGCGCACCTCGGCGTCGATGGCGTAGATGAAGACGATGGCGGACTTCTTGCGCGCATCGAAGCTGCGGCGATAGACCGAATAGCCCAGCAGGTCCCCGTCGGCGATGCCCAGGCGCTGGCAGACGGCGCTGCGCAGGTCAGCTTCGGGGTGGTCCAGGGGGAGCTTGATTTCGGTCAGTCGTAGCATGGGATGAATCCGTAACACCGGGGGTGAGCCAAGGCCGCCATTTTACCCGCTTGGCCGGCGGCCCGCCGCGGCGGCAATGGCGTGGCGCCAGTAGTCGTCAGGGGGATGGGCTGGGAGGCAGAAAGGACGGGCCTGCCGGCGATGCTGTGCCCGGCAGCCGCATCCCGCCTGCCTCTCCGGGGTGCCTAGTTTTCGGGCTTGACCAGGCTGTTGGCCAGGGCCACGTAGTCGGCCACCGGCACGTCCTCGGCCCGGGCCGTGGGCTTGATGCCGTGGGCTTCGAGCCAGGCTTCGCCGCCCAGTTCCTTGAGGGTGTTGCGCAGCATCTTGCGTCGCTGGGAGAAGGCGGCCTGCACCACCTTTTCCAGCAGGGCCGGGTCCTTCGCCGTGAGTTCCTCCTGGGGCCGGGGAATCAGGCGCACCACGGCCGAATCCACCTTGGGCGCCGGGTCGAAGGATTCGGGCGGCACATCCAGCAGCCAGTCCATGTAGAAGCGGTACTGCAGCATCACCGAGAGGCGGCTGTATTCGCTCTCGCCGGGCAGGGCCACCATGCGCTCCACCACTTCCTTCTGCAGCATGAAGTGCATGTCCCGCACCATGGGGGCGAAGCTGGCCAGGTGGAAGAGCAGGGGGGTGGAGATGTTGTAGGGCAGGTTGCCGACGATCTGCAGGTTGGGGCCCAGCTGGCCGAAGTCGAACTCCAGGGCGTCGCCCTCGTGGATAGTCAGCTTGTCCTTGGGGTACTGCTTTTTCAGGCGGGCGATCAGGTCCCGGTCGATTTCCACCACGTGCAGGTGGTCCACCCGAGCCATCAGGGGCACGGTGAGGGCGCCCAGGCCGGGGCCGATTTCCACCACCTGGCCGTCCCGGGGCGGGTTCACGGCGCCCACGATGTCGGCGACGATTTGCGGGTCCTGCAAAAAGTTCTGGCCGAAGCGCTTGCGGGCGATGTGTTTCATGGGGACTCGATGATTAAAGGGTGGGGAGCTGGGGTCGGTGCCGCCGGACTGCCGCGCCGGAGGGGCGGGCGACAGGCGAAGGGGGCGTATTTTACCCGCAGCTTCAGTCCGTTACCTTTATTTTTGCCGCCAGGGTCTGCAATTGCTCCAGGCCCGGCTCCTTGCGCGGCCACACCAGGCCGACGCCGTCGCCGGCGTGGCGGGGCAGCACGTGCAGGTGCAGGTGGGGCACGGTCTGCCAGCCCTGGGGCCGGTTGGCCTGGAGGATGGTGATGCCTTCGGGGCCGAAGGCGTCCTGCACCGCCAGGGCGATCTTGCGGGCGGCGCGCATGAGGGCGGCGGCGGTTTCCTCGTCGGCGTCGAGCAGGGTCTCGAAGGGCTTCTTGCTCACCACCAGGACGTGGCCCGGATTGACCTGGCCCGCATCCATGAAGGCGAAGACGTGGCCGTCCTCGTACACCTTGGCGCAGGGCAGTTCGCCGTTGATGATGCGGCTGAAAACGGTCTGGTTCATGGCTTCTCCTCGTGACTGTGGCGGGCAGTATAGGCCAGGGGGCGGAGCGGGCATAATGGCGCCTTCCCTTACAGGTTCCGCCCCCATGTCCCCAGCCGCCTCCTGTCCTCCCAAGCCCCTGGCCGGCCTCAAGGTCGTCGAGCTGGGCACCCTCATCGCCGGGCCCTTCGCCTCCCGCCTGCTGGCCGAGTTCGGCGCCGAAGTGGTGAAGATCGAGTCGCCGGACGGCGGCGATCCCCTGCGCAAGTGGCGCAAGCTGTACGAAGGCACCTCCCTATGGTGGTTCGTCCAGTCCCGCAACAAACAGTCGGTGACGGTGAACCTGAAGCATCCCCAGGGGCGGGACATCGTGCGCAAGCTGGTGGCGGAGGCGGACATCGTGGTGGAGAACTTCCGCCCCGGGGTCATGGAAAAACTGGGCCTCTCCTGGGAGGAACTTTCCGCCCTCAACCCGGGCCTGGTCATGCTGCGCCTCTCCGGCTTCGGCCAGACCGGGCCTTACAAAGACCAGCCGGGCTTCGGCGCCGTCGGCGAGAGCATGGGCGGCCTGCGCTACATCACCGGCTTTGCCGACCGGCCGCCGGTGCGCACCGGCATTTCCATCGGCGATTCCATTGCCGCCCTGTGGGGCGTCTTCGGCACCCTCATGGCCCTGCGCCACAAGGAGGTGCAGGGAGGCAAAGGGCAGGTGGTGGACGTGGCCCTGTACGAGGCCATTTTCGCCATGATGGAATCCCTGGTGCCCGAGTTCGACGTCTTCGGCTTCGTGCGGGAGCGCACCGGCAACATCATGCCCGGCATCACCCCCTCCAACACCCACAAGACCCGGGACGGCAAGTTCGTCACCATCGGCGCCAACGGCGATGCCATCTTCCAGCGCCTGATGCGGGCCCTGGGGCGGGAGGATCTGGCCACCGACCCGGGCCTGGCCGACAACGCCGGCCGGGATGGGCGCCGGGACGAGGTGTACGCCCTGATCGACGCCTGGGTGGCGGGCCTGGACGAAGCCGAGCTGCTGGCCAAGCTGGAAGCGGCGGAGGTGCCCGCCTCCCGGGTCTATTCGGTGGCCGACATGTTCGCCGATCCCCAGTTCCTGGCCCGGGAGATGATCCAGTCCGCCCGCCTGCCGGACGGCAAGGACTTCAAGGTGCCGGGCATCGTGCCCAAGCTTTCCGCCACCCCGGGCGGCACCGAATGGCTGGGGCCGGGGCTGGGGGAACATACCGAGGCGGTGCTGACCCGGCTCGGCTACGACGCCGAGGCCATCGCCGCCCTGCGCGAGGCCGGGGCAATCTGAGAGAATAGGGGCCTCGGCTTGCGGCCGTTGCCGCTGCCGCCAGGTACTCCGGCGGCGGTTCCGGCCTGAGCCGGAGGGCGGCCGTTTCAGTCCAGCTTGAAGCGCACCGGCAGGATCGCCTCCCGGGGCGCCCCTTCCGGCAGGGCCTTGAGCTGGCGGGCGGCGCCGACGGCGGCCTGGTCCAGCAGGGGCTGGCCGCTGCTGCGCTCCACCCGGGCCGCCTGCACATTGCCGTTGGCGTCGAGGAACAGCAGCAGCAACACCTCGCCCTGCAGGCCCCGGGCAATGGCCTCGGGCGGATACAGGGGCTGCCGCGCCAGCTGGCTGAAGGCGCTGCGGGCGGCGTTCCCCGCCAGGACCGGGTAACCGTTGAAACTGGCCGGCGGCTCCTTGAAACGGGCCGGCGCCGGTTTGGCCGGGGCCTTTTTCTCGGGCTTGGGCTTGGCGCTTGCAGGTTTCTCCGGTGGCGGCGGCGCTGCTTCTTCCCGGGGCGGTGCCGGCGGCGGTTCCTGGGCGGCAGGCGTTACCGGCGGCGGCCGCAGGCGCGCCTGCAACGGCACGGCGGCCCGGGCCGGCGCCGCCGGAGGCGGCAGCAGCAGGAGCGCGGCGGCATGGAGCGCGAGAGAACAGAGAAGGGCGGCGTGAAACCGGTGGAACCGCATCGGCAGTCGCAGAAGGATCGCAAGGGGCCCGTTGCGGGCCGTGAGCAAAAGCGTCTTTAGACCACAAGCCGGGGGGGCGATGCAAGCGCCTTCGGCGGCACAACGGAAGCGAATGATGAAATTTTCCCCCACCCTGCCCACCTGCAGCCCCCTGGCGACGCCGGCCCGGCGCCTCCTCGCCGCCCTGGCCCTCGGCCTGTGTTTCGGCACGGGTCCGGCCCTGGCCCAGCAGGCGGCAGGCTTCCAGCCGCCCAGCCCGATCAGCTTCGGCGTCGCCCTGGAAATGGGCAACCTGGACCAGGCCCGGGAATGGCTGGACGCGGGCCTGCCGCCGGACTACCAGGCGGACCGGGTCGGCACCGGCCTGATGATCGGCGCCTGGGAGGGCAATGTGGCCCTGATGGAGCTGTTCCACGCCCGGGGCGCCGACCTCAATGCGGTGAACGACAAGGGCGAGCAGGCCCTGCTGCTGGCGGCCTGGAAGGGCCACCTGAAGGCGGTGCAGTGGCTGCTGGAGCACGGCGCCCAGGTGAACCGGGAGGGGTACGCCTGGTCCGCCCTGCACTACGCCGTCTTCGCCGGCCACGTCGAGGTGGCCGAGTATCTGCTGAAGCGGGGCGCCGACGTCAATGCCCAGGCCCCCAACGGCTCCTCGGTGCTGATGATGGCCGCCTACGAAGGCAAGGACGCCCTGGCCGTGCGTCTCATGGAGTGGGGTGCCGACCCCAGGCTGCGCAACGAGAACGGCCAGACCGCCCTGGACTGGGCCATGAAATACGACCACCTGAAGGTGGCCCGGGTCATCACCAATCCGGAAGAATTCATCGATGCCGCCAACCGGCCCAAGGCCGACTGGGGCGTGGCCCGCAAGTCGGAAAAGGTGCCGGCGGAAATCCAGCGCCTCTTGGAAGTGCGGCGGGCCATGGAGGCCAAGGGCTACGACCTGTCCCGCATCGACCAGCGCATCTCCGCCGCCCGGGCCCGCTACGCCCGCCTGCCCCCCGGCGCCCGGGACCTGCCGCCGGCCATCGGCCTGGAAATCTCCGCCAGCCGCGCCAATCCCCAGGTCCAGAAGGCCCGCCTGGTGGGCAAACCGGCGGCCCCTGCCGCCGCGAAGAAGCCGGCAGCAGCACGGGGCAAGGCCACCCCGGCGAAGAAGCGCTGACGCGCCGTCCCGCCATGGCAGCCCGCTAATGGCCGTCCGGCGGGCGTCTACGGGGAGGGCTGTTCCTGATTTTCTTCTGCCGGTGGTGCTCTCGCTGCCGGGGCTAGTTGCCGCGGCCAGTTCGGCTGTCGACCACCGATGGCGCATGGCGCCTGGGTGATTCGATAGCGTTCTGTCCGCTTCACCTGTCCGTTTCCCTAAAAGACAAAGGCCGCCCGTGGGCGGCCTTTGTCGTTGGGGCATAAGCCTGGAGCCAGCCCGCTCCCGGTCTCAACTGCTGAAGAGGGAGGTCACCGTGGCCGGATTGCTCAGGCCGCCGATCAGCCCCAGGCCGCTCAGGTTGTTGCTGCTGCTGCCGAGCAGGCTGCTCAGCAGGGAGTCGGTGCTGCCGAGGGAGGCGGTCAGGCTGCCCAGGCCGCTGTACTGGCTGAGCCAGTTCTGCTGCTGGTTGAACATGGCGTTGAGCAGATTGCTCTGCAGGTTGGCCGTGCTGAGACCGGCGGTGGTCAGGCTGGGAGCGGCGGACTTGAGCAGGTTGTCCACCGCCAGGGCGCCGTCTTCGCTGACCTGGGCCAGGATGCGGTCGGCCACCCCTTCGCCCTTGTCGGTGGAAAAGAGGCTGGCCACCGCGTCCGCATTGCTGCTCAGGGCCGAGCGCAGCTTTTCCGTATCGACGCTGAGGCTGCCGTTGGCGTTGCTGCTGATGCCGATGTCCGCGAGCTTCTGGATGTTGCCCGAGCCCGCGGCGGCTCCCGGCGTCAGGGCCTGGCTCAATGTGTTGCGCAGATAGGGGGCCGTCAGGTTGAAGCCGGCGTATTCCCGGGACAGGCTGTTGAGGCCGCTCTGCACGGCGTTGTAGGCCTTGACGAAGTCGGTCACCGCCGCCGCCTGGTCCGCATTGCCGCCGACCGTGAGATTGGTGGTGCCGGTGGCGTTGAGCTTGAGGGTCAGACCTTCCACCGAGGTGGTGGCCGTGTTGGTGCCGGAGGTGAAGGCGCTGCCGTTCACCGAGCCCTTGGCGTCCTGGGCCTGCTGGGTCAGCAAAAGGCCGTTGCCGCCCGGCGGGCTGCTGAAAAAGTCGGAAAGGGTGCTGTCGCCGCTGGCGCTGACGGTGAAGGCATTGCCCGCCCCGCTTTCGCCGGAAAGCTGCAACTGGTAGCCGGTGGGGCCGCTGACCACGCTCGCGGAAACGCCGATGTCGGCCCGGTTGATGGCGGCTGCCAGCCCCTTGACGGTGTTGTCGCCACCATCGATATCCACCGAGGCGCTGCGCCCGTTGGCGAACTGGAAATTGACCGTGGTGTCGGCGCCGCTGCCGATGGCGGTGTATTGGGTGGCCTGGGCGGCAGAGGTGAGCACCTGCTGCTGGGCCAGCTGATCCACCCGCACCGTATAGGCCCCCTGGGCCGTGCCTTCCGCGGCGCTACCCCGGGCCACGGTGGGGGCGGAGGAGGCGACGGAAAGGGAGGAGAAGGCGCCGGGCTTGGTCAGTTTTTCGGCTGCCGTCTGCAGATTGCTGACGGCGCTCAAGGTCTGGCCCAGGCTGGAGACCGTGGTCCAGCTGCTGCCGCTGCCGATGCCGGATACGGAAGAACTCCCCTGGCTGCGGTTGGCAGCTGCGACAGCGCCGAGGGAGGACAGACCGCCCAGACCGTATAGGCCATAGGGGTTGTAGTAGGCGTAGATGGAGGTGAGACCGCTGCTGTCCATGGCGTACTCCCGGTAAAAGGCAGGGGGACGCTTTCTTTATAGCACCGGCATGGGGCAATTTCCGTGAAATACGAGACATTTGCCGCCAAATGCCTACTTTTTCTCTGTGGCTTTGCGGGCGTTCTCGTACAGGGGCATGACCTGGGGCAGGTGGCGGCGGATGTCGCCGATGCGGTCCTTGCCGGCCGGATGGGTGGAGAACCAGGCCAGGTTGCCGCCGCCCCCGGAGGCCTGGCCCATCTTCTGCCACAGGCTGATGCCGGCCCGCGGGTCGTAGCCGGCCCGGGCCGCCAGGTCCAGGCCCACCAGGTCGGCCTCGCTCTCGTCGTCCCGGGAAAATTTCAGGCTCAGCATGTTGCCGCCGAACTGGAACAGGTCGGCGTACTGGCCCCGGCCAACGAACTGGCCGAGGAGGCTGGCGCCAAGCTGGGTCAGGCCGCTCTTGGCCGTCTGCTCCCGGGCGTGCTCGCGCAGGGCGTGGGCCATTTCGTGGCCCATGACCACGGCGATCTCGTCGTCCGTCAGCTTCAGGCCTTCCACCAGGCCGGTGAAAAAGGCGATCTTGCCGCCGGGCATGCAGAAGGCGTTGATGTCCCGGGAGCCGATCAGGTTCACTTCCCAGCGCCATTGTCCGGCCCGGGGGTTGAAGCGCTCGGCGAAGGGGATCAGGCGCCGGGCGATGGCCTGCAGGCGCCGCGCCTGGGGATGGTCCGCCGGCGCCAGGGCCCGCTGCCGGGCGGCCTGCTGCTTCAGCTGCTCGTATTCCTGGCCGGCCTGGCGCTCGATCTGCTCCGCCGGCACCAGCCGGCGCAGGGCCGAAGGCTTGCCCACGTCGATGCCTTCCTGGGCGGCCAGGGGTGCGGCGTTCAGGGCTGCGAGGAGGAGCAGGGCGAGGCAACGGTGGCGGCTGGGCATGGCGGCGACAGGGAGCAATGACGGCATGGAGTTGGGGGCGGCGGCGCCGGCTTCAAGCCCGGGGCGGCGATGGAGACGCATCAAATGTGGTCAATCGAGAAAGCCGGCGGCCCGCAGTTCCCGGGCCATGGCCTGGAGGCCGACGTGGGCGCCCAGGGGCAGGCTGACGCCGCGGTCGGTGCACACCTCCGCTTCGCCGGGATTGATGCGGATCAGGGGGGCGCCGCGCATTTCGCCGAACCAGCGCACCGTGGGGATGGCGGTGCCGGCCCCCAGCTCGATCACCACCAGGCGCTGCACCGTGGCCAGCCAGTTTTCCAGGCGCTGGCGCTGCACTTCGGTGCGGCCGGACTGCCAGTTCCAGTCGCCGAACATGAGCACGTTGGGCCGGGCCAGGGCGCCGCAGTCGGGGCAGCGGGGCAGGGGCGAACGCAGGCGGCAGCGGGCCTCGTCCACCTCCGGCGCGAAATCCGCCGCCGGCCAGATGTGGCCCCTGCAGTCGTGGAAGCACTGCAGGTGGTGCAGGCTGCCGTGGCATTCGGCCACCTGCAGTTCGTCGAAGCCGGCCTTCTGGAACTGACCGTCCACATTGCTGGTGAAGACGAAGGCGCCCCGCTCCAGGCGCTCGGCCATGGCCCGCAGCAGGGCGAAGCCGGCGTGGGGCGTGGTGCGGCGGTAGAGGTTGAGGCGATGGGCGTAGAAGCCCCAGGCCTGCTCCGGGTCCCGCACGAAGGCGTCGGGACAGGCGATTTCCTCGAACATCAGGCGCTGCAGCCCCAGGGCCGGATAGGCCCGCCAGAAGCCTTCCGGGCCGCGGAAGTCCGGCAGGCCCGAATCGATGCCCATGCCGGCGCCGGCCGTGATGAGCAGGCCGTCGGCTTCGAGCACGTACTGGGCGGCAGTGGTGATGGGGTCCTGCATGGGCGAACGTACGGGCGTGGCGGAGCGTCCAGTGTAATGCCGGCGGCGGCCGCCGCACAGGGGCCGCCGCCGGCCCGGTCCTGCTGCCGTCTCAGCCGGTGGCCAGCTTCATGCCGACCACGCCGGCGATGACCACCGCCATGGCGCCCATCTGGCCGCCGTTGAGCTGGTCGCCGAAGAAGAGGGCGCCGCAGATGGCGACGCCAACGGCACCGAGGCCGGTCCACACCGCGTAGGCGACGCCGGCGGGAATGCCCCGCATGGCCAGGGAGAGCAGGGCCATGTTCACCAGGGTCAGGCCGAGGGAAGCGGCCACGGGCCAGGGGCCGGGATGCTGCTGGATGTATTTGAGGCTCAGGGCCCAGAGGATTTCCGTGACCACCGCCACGGCGAGAATCAGCCAATAGCCGACCATAGCTTGCTCCTGTGCAAGAAGATCGGGCTCAGGGAACGGGACGGGGCGTCTGGAAACCCGGGAGAAGGCGCCGCCGTCCGGGCGCCGCGGCGCCGGGAGGGGCGCGATTATGCCACGGCCGGCGCCGCTTCAGCGATGCAGCAGGTCCAGCAGGTGGAGGAACAGGTTGATGATGTCCAGGTACAGGCTGATGGCCAGGTCCAGGGCCTTTTCCCAGTCGTTGCGGGGGCTGCGGGTGAGGCGGTTGAAGTCGAACACCAGGTAGCCGACGAAGACGGCGCAGCCGAACAGGGCCAGCAGGCGTCGCCAGCTGTCGGAGATGGAAAACAGCAGGCGGTAGAGGCCCCCCAGGAGCACCAGGGTGAGGCCGGCGAAGAGGGTGCTGCCGAGAAAGGAAAAGTCGATGCCGGCATAGGCGCCCACCAGGAAGGCGGCGAAGGTGAGCATGGCGGTGAGGGCCAGGACCTTGCCCCCCAGGTTCTCGTCCACCGACACCAGGGCCAGGGCCAGCTCGATGCCCGTCAGCAGCGACCACAGGCAGAAGAGGGGCAGGCCGATGGCCAAGTTGTGCTGGCCGACGAAGAGCAGCAGGAGAAAGACCGCCACATCCACCCCCAGCAGCAGCCAGAACCAGGGGGCGACGGCCTGCCAGTCCAACTCCAGGTCCAGCTCGCCGGACAGCAGCTGGTTGCCGCCGACCCAGGCCGCCCGGGCGTAGTAGCGCTGGCGCAGCCAGAGGATGAAGAGGAAGGTGCTGGCCCAGGTCAGGGCCAGCTGGATGGTGAGAATGAGGAAGGTCTTGCCGTAGAGGGTATCGAGCATGGCGGGCGCGCTACGGAGAAAATGCAATTATGCCATTGGCGTTACGCAATGGTTGCCCAGGCATTCCGCCAGGGGTCGGAGGAGGGCCCGGCCCCCCTGGCTCCGCTATCATGGCGGCTTCCCATTCCTTGCCCCTGTCGCCATGAGCCAACTGGAAGAACTGCGAGCCGTCGTCCGCCAATTCGTCAGCGAGCGGGGCTGGGATCAACACCACAACCCGAAGAACCTGGCCATCGCCATGACCCTGGAGGCCGGCGAGGTGCTGGAGCATTTCCAGTGGCTGTCCGAGGCCGACAGCTTCAAGCTGACCCCGGAACAGCGGCGGGAAGTGGGGCACGAACTGTCGGACGTACTGATGGGCGTGATCCGGGTCGCCGACCTGCTGGAAATCGACCTGGCCGCGGCCTTCGCCGAAAAGATGGAACTCAACCGCCAGAAATACCCGCCGGAAAAGGTGCAGGGGCGGGCGGTGAAATACACGAAGCTGGACTGATCAGGAGGTATTCAGCCCACCAAGAAGTCAAATAGCATGCCGAGGCTGCTGACGTCGCATTGATAGAACTCGGTATAGCGGCAACGCCCGCAGGCGACATAGGAAAAGTGCTGGGAATCGACTTCGAAGACGGCGGAAAGGAAGCCGCCAGAGGTTCTTGCATTGCCGACTCGGCAGCGGTTGTGGCCGCATTTTGGGCAGACGTAGGGCTTTTTCCCCACCAATGTCTGGGTGCCATCCGCTAGTTGATCGTCTTTAGCCGACGGGTGAATGGGGCCACTGTAATTGGCCAGATGCTGCTTTATTTCCAGACCGGACGCTTTTGCCGGACAGCCGCACTGGGTACAGACGTCTTCTTCCATGGCATTTGGCGAGCGACAGGCGTGGCAGGTCCAGGGAAACTGTTGCATGGCATCTGGTTGGATAGTGTAAATGCCAAGAGGATATATTGGGAGGTGCCTTGCCTCAACCCCGGAGGACTGGTCTAGGCCAGCCAGCTCTTCACCCACGGCAGCACCACGGGCAGCAGCAGGGCGGTGAGGGCGCCGTTGAGGCCCATGGCCAGGGCGGCGAAGGCGCCGCACTGTTCGCTCACCTGGAAGGCCCGGGCGGTGCCGATGCCGTGGGAGGCGATGCCGATGGCGAAGCCGCGCACGGCGTGATCCTTGATGTTGAGGGCGTCGAACAGGTAGCGGGCGCCCACGGCGCCGAGGATGCCGGTGGTGATGACCAGCACCGCGGTGAGGGACGGCAGGCCGCCGGTGCGTTCGGCGATGCCCATGGCAATGGGCGTGGTCACCGACTTGGGCGCCAGGGACAGCAGGGTGGCCAGGCTGGCGCCGAAAAGCTTGCCCACCGCCATGGCCGAGAGGGCGGCGGTGAGGCAGCCCGCCACCAGGGCGATGAGGATAGGCCAGAACATGGCCTTGACCCGCTTGATCTGGGCGTAGAGGGGAATGGCCAGGGCCACGGTGGCCGGGCCGAGGAGGAAGTGCACGAACTGGGCGCCGTCGAAATAGGTCTGGTAGGGCGTGCCGGTGATGGCCAGCAGGGCCACCAGGAAAGCCACCGCCAGCAGCACCGGGTTGGCCGCCGGGTGAAATTTTGCCTTGCGGTAGAGGGCGAAGGCGCCCTGGTAGGCCAGCAGGGTGACGGTGAGGCCCAGCAGGGGCGAGGCGGAAAGATAGACCCAGATCTGGGCCAGGGGCGCGCCGAGGGCGGTGGCGAGAGGCGCGCTCATGGCCGGGTCTCCCCGCCGGGGGCGGCGCGGCGGCTCAGGGCCTTGAGCAGGAGGCCGGTGAGGGCCAGGGTGACGGCGGTGCTCAGCAGCAGGGAGAGCAGGATGGGTAGCCACTCGTCCTGCAGGCGGTGCAAATGCAGCATGACCCCGGTGCCGGCGGGCACGAACAACAGGGAGAGATGGGAGAGCAGGTTCTGGGAGGTGTGCTGCAGGTCGTGGCCGGGCCCCTGGCGCAGCACCAGGAAGGCGAACAGCAGCACCATGCCGATGACGGGGCCGGGCACGGCGAGGCCCAGGCCGTGGGCGATGACTTCGCCGGCCAGCTGGAACAGCAGGAGTTGGGTGAGGGCGGCAAGCATGGCGCCTCCGGGAAATGGGGAAAGGTCGCCAGTGTATTCCTGCCTGGAAATATCTTTAAGGCCTTAAAAGTTCTTGGATACGATACTTTTGTATGGGGAATGGTGCTCCGCCAGGCCCGGGCGCTGTTGCCGGGCCGGGGTAGAATGACGCAGTTGTGCCCGTCTCCGGCGGCCAACCGGCCCCCAGCAAGGATTGCGGGCACCTGGAGGCATCATGGATATCTGGATTCTGGTTTTTCTCGTATTGAGCAGCGGCCTGCTGTCCCTGGCTGAAATGGCCGTGGGCGCCAGCCGCAATTCCCACCTGGCCATGCTGGCCGAAGATGGCTCCCTGGGGGCCGGCACGGTGCTGCGTTTCCGCCAGCATCCCAGCCGCCTGCTGGCCACCACCCAGCTGGGCATCACCGCCCTGGCTATGCTCTCTGGCGTCTTCGGCGAATCCCTGTGGGTGCCCCGGGCCGAGGAATGGCTGCGGCAGAGCCTGGGCCTGGGCGACAGCCTGGCCTACGGCCTGGCCCTGGGCGGCGTGGTGACGGTGATCACCTTCTTCACCCTGGTCTTCGGCGAAGTGGTGCCCAAGCGCCTGGCCCTGGCCAAGCCCGAGGCCACGGCGGTGGCCCTGGCCGGTACGGTGGTGTGGCTGCTGCGCCTGTCCCGGCCCCTGGTGTGGATCGTCTCCTGGGTTTCCGACCGCATCCTCGACCTCTTTCCCAGCAAGGGCTCGGCCGAGGCCTCGGCGGCGGACGAGATCCGCTTCCTCATCGAATCCGGGCGCAAGGAAGGGGTGCTGGACCAGACCGAGAGCGAAATCCTGGGCAACGTCTTTCGCCTCGACAACCGCCGGGTCGGCGCCATCATGACTCCGGCCACCGGCATCGCCTACCTGGACCTGACCCTGCCCCGGGAGGCCAATATGAAGGTGCTGCAGGAGCGGGCCGTGTCCCGCTTCCTGGTGTGCAAGGGCGGCCTGGGTACCCCCCTGGGCTTCGTCGAGGGTCGTGAATTGTTGCAGGCCTTGCTGCGGGACGGCAGCCTGGATTTCGGCAAGCTGTCCCCCAACGCCCCCTTCTACGTGCCCAACAGCCTGTCCCTGATCGGCCTGCTGGAATTCTTCAAGGCCAACCAGACCCAGATTGCCCTGGTGGTGAACGAATTCGGCGGCACCGAGGGCCTGGTGACCCTCTCCGACCTCATGGGCACCGTGGTGGGCGACGTCCTCTCCGGCGCCGTCGAGGCGCCCATGGCCCTGCAGCGGAGCGACGGCAGCTGGCTGCTGGACGGCCTGCTGCCCATCGACGAACTGAAGGAACTGCTGGGCCTGGCCGAGTTGCCGGAAGAGGAACTGGGCAACTACCACACCGTCGGCGGCTTCGTGGTGTACCAGCTGGGGCGCATCCCCAAGAAGACCGAATCCTTCGAGTGGGCCGGCTGGCGCTTCGAGGTCATGGACATGGAAAAGAACCGGGTGGACGAAGTCCTGGCCAAACGCCTGGAGCCTTGAAGCCGCACCGGCCAGGCGACACCGGCGGCAGGTGCCGCCGGTGTTTGCAATTGCTTACACCTGCTTACCCATGCTTCATCGGCGGCCCCTTATCCTGACGGCATCTTCCTTCTTCCCCGGTGTCGCGCCATGACCTTCCGCCCCCGCCCCCGCCACCTCCTGTTCCTGCCCTGCTGGCTGGCCGCAGCCGCCGGCACCTGGGCGGCCGACACGGACAGCCGCCGCGCCGCCGTGGAGCAGACCCTGGACCGCTCGCCCCTGTGCCGGGGCCTGGGCAGTTTCTACTGGGAAATCGGCGACCGCCGCGGCCCCCTGGCCCGGGGCAGCCGCGGCAGCCCGGGAGCGCGTCAGATCGGCGCCGATACGGTGATGCCCATCGCTTCCGCCTCCAAGTGGGTGTTCGGCGCCTATGCGGCGGAGCGTTACGACGGCCGCCTGCCGCCCCAGGCGGTGCAGGCCCTGCAGATGCAGGCCGGCGACGACCGCCTGCAGCACCGCTCCTGCGTGCGCAGCAAGACCGTGGCCGAGTGCCTCGCCCAGGGCGACAACGGGGGGCGGGACCCGGCCCACGTGGGCCATTTCAGCTACGGCGGCGGCCACGCCCAGAAACTGGCAGTGGCCCTGGGCCTGGGCGACCTGGACCTGGCCGCCCTCAACCGGGACCTGCACCGGGTGCTGCCGGCGGCGGCCGGCATCGACTATCGCAGCCCCCAGCCCGCCGGCGGCATGGCCGCCTCCGCCAACGGCTACGCCGCCTTCCTGCGGGGGCTCATGGGCGGCAGCCTGCAACTGGGGCATCTGCTCGGCACCGAGGCGGTATGCACCCAGCCGGGCAGCTGCCCCGGGGCGGTGCGCAGCCCGGTGCCCCGGCCCTGGCATTACAGCCTGCACCACTGGGTGGAGGACGGCCCGGGAGACGACGGCGCCTTTTCCAGTGCCGGCGCCTTCGGCTTCTATCCCTGGATCAGCGCCGATCGGCAGCTCTACGGCATCCTGGCCCGGCAGGCCCTGGAACGGGCCGCCGGGGTGAACAGCGCCCGCTGCGGCGCCGCCCTGCGCCGGGCCTGGGTCAGCGGCGAAGTGCAGGACGGCCCGGCCCCCCAGGCAGACGGGACGCCGCTCGCGGCCGGGCCTGCCGTGGAGGCGGCTCCAGGCAACGGTCGCAGCCGCCCCTTGCTGGAGGCCTGGCGCCGGCGCCGCAGTGGCGAATGAGTCTCTGAAGAATGACTCCCTGCTTGGATGACCGGGCAGGCCCTGGAGGTAAGGATGGCCGCGTCGTAGGAACAGCGGCAGCGCCGTCAGGCGTGGGGAAAGGACTGGCGTTCGCCCTGGCCGCGGGCAGCGGCGAATGCAGGCGAGCGCGGCGGGTGAGCCCCGGCCAATGGGGGTGGCCGCTGGTCAGCGCGGGCGGCCGAAGCCAGGTGCAGGAGAAAGCGGGCCGGCTCCCACCGGCCCGCGGGCCTTATTTCTTGAAGGTCTTGTGGCAGCTGCGGCAGGCGTCGTGCACCGCCTCGTAGGCCGGGCGCACCTTGGCTTCGTCCTTGCTGCGGGCCGCTTCCAGCAGCTTGCCGGTGGCGGCGAGGAAGCCCTGGCGTTCCGTCTCGAACTGGGCCGCCTCGCTCCACACCTTGTCCGTGGCCTTGGTCGGCGGGTAGTTGCTGTCGGCGGTGAAATGGCGCCACGGCCCTTCCTTGGCCGCCTCAAGCTTTTCCGCCGATTGCAGGAAGGCGTCTGCGTCGTAGCGCTTGTCCCGCAGCATCATGCCCATGGGCTCGAAGGCCTTGAGGATGGTGTTGAAGGCCGCCCGGCGCTGGGTCACGGGCTTGTCCGGATGGGTGTCGGCCGGCTCGCCGCAGGCGGTGAGCAGCAGGGGCAGGGCCAGGGAGAGAAACAGGATTTTTTTGCGCATCGGTGTTCCGGGCGTTGGGCTGGGGTTGGGCAGGCGCCGCGGTGCGGCACGGGATGGGACGGCTCAGGGCGGCATTATGCCGGGGACGGGCGGGCCTGCCTGTAACAGAGTTGGTCCGGCCGCTTGGGGCGGCCGGACAGGGCTTGGGCCGCCTCAGGCCCGCAGCAGTTCCTCCAGCCAGGCCAGCATCTGGTCGATCTCCTCCCGGCTCACCGTCAGGGACGGCATGAAGCGCAGCAGGTGGGGCCGCGGCGCGTTGAGCAGCAGACCCTCGGGGCCCCGCTCCCGGGCTGCCTCGACGATGGCCGGGCCCCGTTCGTCGGCCAGCAGCAGGGCCCGCAGCAGGCCTTGGCCCCGTTCGCCCCGGAGGCCGAGCCGGTCGGAGAGGCGCTGCAGCCCGGCGCCCAGGTACTCGCCCCTGGCCGCCACCTCATCGAGGAAGCCGGGGGCCGTCAGCACTTCCAGCACGGCGGCGCCGACGGCGGTCATCAGCGGATTGCCGTTGTAGGTGCCGCCCTGGTCGCCGGCCTCGAAGCAGCAGACCGATTCCTTGGCCAGCAGGGCCGAGAGGGGCACGCCGCCGCCGATGCCCTTGCCCAGGGTCATGATGTCCGGCTCGATGCTGGCGTGCTGGTGGGCGAAGAGCTTGCCGGTGCGGCCCATGCCGGTCTGCACCTCGTCCACGATCAGCAGCAGGCCCCGGTCGTCGCAGATCTGCCGCAACAGTTGCAGGAATTCCACACCGGCTGGCACCACCCCGCCTTCGCCCTGGATCGGCTCCAGCATGATGGCCACGGTGCGCTCGTTGATGAGGGCCGCCACCGAATCCAGGTCGTTCAGCTGGGCCTTGGGAAAGCCCGGCACCTGGGGCGCGAACAGGGTGTCCCAGCCCGGCTTGCCGGAGGCCGACATGGTGGCCAGGGTGCGGCCGTGGAAGCCGCCGGCGAAGGTGATGATCTCGTGGGCTCCGCCCTTGTGCTTCTGCCCCCACTTGCGCGCCAGCTTGATGGCGCCCTCGTTGGCCTCGGCCCCGGTGCTGGCGAAGAAGACCCGGTCGAAACAGGAGTGGGCGGTCAGGCCGGCGGCCAGCTTCAGGCTCGGCTCGTTGTAGAAGGCCGGACTGGGGTTGATCAGCTTGCCGGCCTGGCTCGCCAGGGCCTCGACGATGGCCGGATGGCCATGGCCCAGGCAGTTCACCGCCCAGCCCTGGACGAAGTCCAGATAGCGCTTGCCCTGCTGGTCCACCAGCCAGGAACCGCGCCCTTCGGCGAAGACCAGCTGGGGGCGCTGGGTGATCCACATCAGGGCGTTGGCGGCAGGGGCGGCGGCGAAGGGTGTTTCCATTGCTTCTTTCTCCTTGTGGGATGGTGAAAAAACAAAAAGGCCACGGGGTTGCCGTGGCCTTTGGGTAGGGAAGTCGGAGGACTTCGGGGATGCTGCCTTACCTGGGGACGAGCGACGGCGACCGGGCGAAATGCCGGCGGCGTCGGGAGGCGGAACAGGTGCGGGTCAGGAGGTCCATGGCGCAACTTTGCCACAGCCGGTGCGGGCCCGGCGTGAATTTTTCGTAACAGTGTGTCATTGCGGCCCTAGGCGGCCAGGATGTGGCCCAGGGTGCGTACGCCGATGCCGACGCAGGCGCCCAGGGCTGCCGGCTTCCACACGGCGGCGACGCGGCGGCCGGCGGAGATGATCACCGCCACCCCGGGCACGTCGAAGGGATGGATCAGCCAGCCGGCGCTGGCGTTGAGCAGTTCGGCGCTGACCTGGCCGCTGCGCCGCATGTCGTCCATCACCCCCATCATGGCGGTGCCGCCGGCCAGGACCTTGGTCAGGCTGGGCAGGATCAGCACCGGGTCGATAGCCGCCAGGGCCAGCAGCGGGGTCAGCCACTGGGTCAGCAGGTCAATGGCGCCGAAGCGTTTCAGGGCGGTGACCGCCACCAGGGACAGCACCAGCATGGGAATGGCGCCCACGGCGATCTTGAAGGCTTCGGCCCCGGCCCGGTTGATGACGTCGAGCACGCCCTTGGCATCTTCCGCCACCGGGTGGTGCAGGGTTTCGTCCAGCCGCGCCTCCTCCGCCGAGAGGCTGCGGCCGAAGAGGTAGTAGGTGGCCGCCGCCGCCACCAGGCCGCCGAGGAGGGAAAAGGCCAGGGTGGTGCCGAAGTTGAGGCCCATGGTCATCATGGGAAAGGCGGCATTGGCCTGGGACATGGCGAAGACCATGGCCAGGGTGGCGGCGATGTGGCGGTTGGAGACGCCTCGCTGCTCCATCATGGAAAGGGTGGCCATGGGGGCGGCGAAGCTGACGAAGTTGATCTGCAGGGCGGCGAACACACCCAGGCCGGTGAGGCCGAAGGGTTTCAGGGCCGGGGCCAGCCAGGCCACCACCTTGTCCACCACGCCCCGGGCCTCCAGCAGGCGCATCAGGGAGAGCATCACCACCATCACCGGCAGCAGCACGAAAAGGGACAGTTCGACGGCGGAGCGGCCGGCCTTGAGGATGATGTCGACGAGGATTTCCATGGGGATTTTTGGTCCCGGCTCGGCCGCGGGTGAACTTCGCCGCCGTCCGGGGTTCTATAGTTGTAGGTGCAGCCGCTAGCTTCTCGTCATTACCAACTGGAGGTCAAGCATGGACTTCCCTACCCCGACCATGAGCAATCTCTTCGCCCAGCTCGGCCTGCCGGCCGACGGGCTCTCCATCAACCGCTTCATCGAGCAGCACGGCCCCCTGCCGGAAAATGTGCTGCTGGCCGACGCGCCCTTCTGGACGCCCTCCCAGGCCGCCTTCCTGCGGGAGGAAATCCTGGAGGATGCGGACTGGGCCGAGGTGGTGGACGAACTCAACGCCCGCTTCCATGGTTGAGCCCGATTCCGTACCGTCGGCGCCGCCCCTGCCGCAAAAGCCCCGGGCTGTGCTGATCGACCTGGCCGGAGTGCTGCACGTGGGCGACCGTCCCGTGCCCGGCGCCGCCGCTGCTTTGCAGCGCCTGCGGGCCAGCGGCCTGCCCCTGCGCTTTCTCACCAATACCACCCGGTCGCCGCGCCAGGCCCTGGTGCAGTTGCTGCACTCCATGGGCCTGGCCGTGGCGCCGGATGAAATCCAGACGGCGGTGCGGGCCACCGCCCAGCTGGTGCGCCAGCGGGGGCTGCATCCCCACTACCTGGTGCATCCGGCCATCGCCGAGGAGGTGGGTCCCAGCCACCCCGAGCCGGACGCGGTGGTGCTGGGGGATGCGGGAGAACATTTCACCTTCGATGCCCTCAACCGAGCCTTCCGCCTGCTGCAGGCCGGCTGCCCCCTGATCGCCATGGCCCGCAACCGCTATTTCCAGGAACCGGACGGCCTGACCCTGGACCTGGGGGCCTTCGTCGCCGCCCTGGAATACGGGGCCGGGGTGCGGGCCGAAGTGGTGGGCAAGCCGGCGGCGCCCTTCTTCCTCGGCGCCCTGGCCGAGCTGGGCGTGGTTCCCGGCGAGGCGGTGCTGATCGGCGACGACCTGCGGGACGATATCGGCGGCGCCCAGGCCGTGGGTATTCCGGGAGTGCTGGTACGCACCGGCAAGTTCCGCCCGGCGGATGAAAGCGCCGGCGACATCCGGGCCGCCCGGGTGGTGGACGATTTTGCCGCGGCGGTGGCGCTGTTGCTGGGACATTAGGCGGGGGCGACTTCGGCACATGACCAATTTAGATAGCGTACGCCTGCCCCCAGTCTGAAAAAAAAAGCCCCGGTTTCCCGGGGCTTTTTTTTGGCGGGTAGCCGACCTGCCTCAGGCCATGGCTTCGTACAGCGGCAGGGTGAGGAACTCCGGGTAGTCCGGGGTCAGGCTCATCTTGTCGAAGATCACGGCGGCCTGGTCGTAGGTGGCGGTGTCTTCGCCCTGGGCTGCAACGGTGGCCTTCACCTTGGCCAGTTCCTCGGCGATCATGGGGCGCACCATTTCCACGGTGACCTTGCGGCCGTCGTCCAGGATGCCCTTGGGAGAGACCACCCACTGCCACACCTGGGAGCGGGAGATTTCGGCGGTGGCCGCATCTTCCATCAGGTTGTGGATGGGCACGCAGCCGTTGCCGGCCAGCCAGGAGCCCAGGTAGTGGATACCGACGTTGATGTTGTTGCGCAGGCCGGCTTCGGTGATGGGCTGCTCGGGCTGGAAGTTGAGCCAGTCCTTGGGACCGAAGGAGCCTTCCACCTGCTTTTCCCACTGGTTGGGCTTGTCGCCCAGGACCTTGACGAACTCTTCGTGGGCGATGGAAACCAGACCGGGGTGGGCCACCCAGCCGCCGTCGAAGCCGTCCTTGGCATCGCGGGCCTTGTCGTGGCGGATGCCGGCCAGGGCCTTCTCATTGGCCACCGGGTCGTTCTTGATGGGAATCAGGGCGCTCATGCCGCCCATGGCAGGGGCGCCGCGCTTGTGGCAGGCCTGCACCAGGGCCAGGGCGTAGGAGCGCATGAAGGGCACTTCCATGGTGATGACGCCGCGCTGGGCCAGGCAGAAGTCCTTGTTCTTCTTGAACTTCTTGATGCAGGAGAAGATGTAGTCCCAACGGCCGGCGTTGAGGCCGGCAGAGTGGTTGCGCAGTTCGTAGAGGATCTCTTCCATCTCGAAGGTGGCGAGGATGGTTTCCACCAGCACGGTGGCCTTGATGGTGCCTTGGGGCAGGCCGATGTGGTCCTGGGCCATGACGAAGATGTCGTTCCACAGGCGGGCTTCCAGATGGGATTCCATCTTCGGCAGGTAGTAGAAGGGGCCGGCGCCGCGGGCGATCTGTTCCTTGGCGTTGTGGAAGAAGACCAGGGCGAAGTCGAAGATGCCGCCGGCGACGCGCTGGCCGTCCACGGTCACGTGTTTTTCATCCAGGTGCCAGCCCCGGGGACGGATCTGCAGGGTGGCGATCTGGTCGTTGAGCTTGTATTCCTTGCCGGCTTCGTTCTTGAAGGAGAGCTGGCGGCGGATGGCCTGGTAGAGGTTGACCTGGCCCTGGATCTGGTTGTCCCAGTTGGGGGAGTTGGAATCCTCGAAATCGGTCATGTAGGAATCAGCGCCGGAGTTGAAGGCGTTGATGATCATCTTGGCTTCGACCGGGCCGGTGATTTCGGTGCGGCGACGCTCCAGGGCGGCGGGCAAAGGGGCGACCTTCCAGTCGCCTTCGCGAATGTGCTTGGTCTCGGGCAGGAAGTCGGGCATCTCGCCGGCATCGATGCGGGCCTGGCGCTCGACGCGGGCCGTCAGCAGTTCCTGGCGGCGGCCTTCGAAGGCGCGGTGCAGCTTGGCGACGAACTCCAGGGCCTCCAGGGTGAGGATGCTTTCGTACTGGGGCTGGATGGGAGCGGTGATTTGCATACCGGCGGGCAGGTTCAGGCTCATGGTCTCTCCTAGTTTGAATCGTTGAAAACGCGTAATCGGGAAAAGGGAAATTTCAGAAATAGGTTTTGACGAAGTAGATGATCGTCAGCACGGTGCCCACGGCCACCACCAGGCGGCGCAGCCACAGGGCCGGCAGGCGCCGGGCCAGGGCGGCGCCGGCGTAGCCGCCGGCCATGGCGGTCACCAGCATCAGCAGCGTGTGGGGCCAGCTGATGGCGCCAGCGATGATGAAGGTGAGGCCCGACACCGTGTAGTTGATTGCCGACAGCCAGTTCTTGATGGCGTTGAGCTCCTGCATGTCCTCCAGGCCCTGGATCGACAGGGCCGCGAGCATGAGGATGCCCTGGCCGGCACCGAAAAAGCCGCCGTAGATCGATACGGCGAGCTGAAAGAGGGTTCCGCCGACGCTCCTGCGTCCGGCATCGGGATCGGCCTGCAGGCCCAGGCGGGTCTTGCTCCAGGCCACCAGCTTGGCGACCTGGCCGGAAAAGGCGAAGAGGGCCGTGGCAGTGAGCAGCAGCCAGGGGATGAGCTTGGCGAATGCGGCGTTGGAGGTGGCCAGCAGCAGCAGGCCGCCGGCGAGGCCGCCGATCAGGGCCACCACCGTGAGCAGGATGACCCAGGACTTGTGCCGCAGCAGCTCCCGCCGGTAGGCCCAGGCGGAAGACAGGCTGGCGGGCCACAGGGCCACGGTATTGCTGGCGTTGGCGGTGACCGGGGGCACCCCGGCGGCGAGCAGGGCGGGGAAGGAGAAGAAAGTGCCGCCGCCGGCCATGGCGTTCATGCCGCCGGCGAGAAAGGCGCCGCCGCCCACCAGGGCAATGGTGAGGAGTTCCATCACTGGTTCTCCCGCACGAAGGCCACCACGTCGGAGAGACGATGGCCGCTGGCCGTGGGGCAGACGTTGAGCTGCTCCGGCGGCTGGCCGGTACGGTTGATCCAGAAGGTGGTGTAGCCGAACCAGGTGGCGGCGCAGGCATCCCAGCTGTTGGCCGAGACGAAGAGGATTTCCCGGGCCGGCAGGTCGAAGGCGTCGGGTCCCAGCTGGTACACCTCCGGGTCCGTCTTGAATTTCTGCACCATCTCGACGGACAGGATGTGGTCGAAGATGCCGCCCATGCCGCTGCTCTTGACGGCGATGTCGAGCATGGCCCGGGTGCCGTTGGAGAGGATGGCCAGGGGCAGGCCCAGGGTCTTCAGTTCCTTGAGGGCCGGCAGGTTTTCCGGGAAGGCGGAGAGGCAGGCGTACTGGCTCATCAGCCGGCCCCGTTCCGTTTCGCCCATGGCCACGCCGATGGCGGCGCCAGCATAGATGAGGGCGTCCTGGGTGACTTCCCAGAAGGGCTTGTAGCGGCCGCTCATGCTGCGGATGCGGCTGTATTCGATCTGCTTGTCGCGCCACAGGGCGGCGAGCGCCACCCCCTTGCCCGGGAAAAGCTGCTCGGCCAGGGCGCCGACGGAATAGACGTCGAACAGCGTTCCGTAGGCGTCGAAGGCGATGGCTTTGATCGGGCAGGGGGCGGTCATTTTTTCTCTGTCGGACTTGGGGTTTGCGGGTCGATCCGGAGATTATGGATCAGCCTACGCATCGCAGTTTATTGTTGCTCGAGGTAAAAGATAAGCTAGGATTGCAGCGAATGATCTTTTACTTTAAGTATGTAATGTCATGGATGCCTTCAAGCAGATCAACGCCTTCGTGAACGTGGCCGCCAAGGGCAGCCTCTCCGCCGCCGCGGCCCAGGAAGGAGTGACCCCGGCCATCATCGGCCGCCGCCTGGACGCCCTGGAGGCCCGCCTGGGGGTGAAGCTGATGGTGCGCACCACGCGCAAGCTGTCCCTCACCTTCGAAGGCAGCGCTTTCCTGGAGGACTGCCAGCGCATCCTCAATGACCTGGCCAATGCCGAAGCCTCGGTCAGCCTGGGCGGGGTCAAGGCCAGCGGCCACCTCAAGGTCTCGGCCCCGGCCGGTTTCGGGCGCAAGCACGTGGCGCCCCTGGTGGCCGACTTCCTTTCCGGCAATCCGGAAGTGACGGTGAACCTGGACCTGACGGACCGCCTGGTGGATCTGGTGAACGAGGCCATCGACCTCTCGGTGCGCATCGGCGAACTGAGCGATTCCAGCCTGGTGAGCCTGAAGCTGGGGGACATGCGGCGGGTGGTGGTGGCCAGCCCCGCCTACCTGGCGCGGCACGGCACGCCCCGGGCCCTGGAGGATCTGGCCGGGCACAACTGCCTGTCCCTCGGCCAGCAGCGGGGCTGGACCTTCCGCCATCCGGAAAGGGCAGGGGAGAGCCTGGTGCTGAAGGTGGCGGGCACCCTGGAGTGCAACGACGGCGCCGTGCTGCACGAATGGGCCCTGGCCGGCTACGGCCTGGCCTGGCGTTCGGTGTGGGAGGTGGGGGAGGATCTGGCGGCGGGCCGGCTGGTGTCCCTGCTGGACGAATGGGCGGCGCCGCCGGTGGGCATCTATGCCGTCTTTCCCCAGCGCCGCCATCTGCCGTTGCGGGTGCGGCTGTTCATCGACTTCCTCAAGAACACCTACGGCAACCCGGGCTACTGGCAGACGCCGGTCTGAGGCGCCGGCGCCTGCCCGGTAGTCCGGGGCAGGCGGGGCCTACAGGGCGGTGGCGATCTTTTCCAGGGATTCCAGGTCCCGCTCGAAATCGCAGATTTCCGCCCCCAGGGCGTCCCGTACCGAGACCATGCCCAGGGGGCGCCCAGCCTGCACCACCGGCATGTGGCGGTAGCCGCCGATGTGCATCAGGTGCAGGGCGTAGGAGAGGGGCTTTTCCGGCGGCACGGCGCGGGGATTGGCGGTCATCACCTCGGACAGCAGGGTGTGCTCCGGGTCCAGCCCCGGGGCCAGGACCCGGTTGAGGGCGTCCCGCTCGGTGAAGATGCCGGTGAGAAAGCCGTGTTCCACCACCAGCAGGGCGCCGACCCTGGCGGCGGCCATGCGCTGGCAGGCCTCCCGCACGGTAAGGTCGGCGGTCGCGGTGACCGGGGTCTGCTGGCTGATGATGTGGGCAATGCTGCGGTGGGGCATGGTGGGTCTCCTCATCGTTGTTGTGGTGGGTCAAGCCCGGCGATGAGGGATGGACCCGGCGGCCCGGGGCCGGTTTCCGGCCATCAAAAGAATCGATCGGCGGGCCCCGGGGATTTCCCGGGGCCGGGCCGGCATCAGTCCCAGCGCTGGCGGTAGGAGAAGGTCGGCAGCTTCCAGCCGCGCCAGATGGCGCAGAGGCGCAGGGCCAGGCCCAGGCCGAAGCTGATCAGGGTGTTGGCCTCCGTGCCCAGGCCCAGGTCCCGCAGCACCAGGTAGAGGCTGCACACGGCCAGGGAGACGCTGGCGTACAGCTCCTGGCGGAACACCACCGGCACCTGGTTGCACAGCACGTCCCGCAGGATGCCGCCGAAGATGCCGGTGATCATGCCGGCCATGATCACCACCACCGGGGCGTAGCCCATGCCCAGGGCCACTTCGCAGCCGATCAGGGAAAAGGCGATGAGGCCCAGGGCGTCCAGCACCAGGAAGACGGTCTTCAGGTGGTGCATGAAGCGGGCGAAGAGGGTGGTCACCAGGCCGGCGGAAATGACCAGGTAAATGTAGGGCGGATGCTGGGTCCAGCCGATGGGGAAGTGGCCCAGCACCATGTCGCGGATGGTGCCGCCGCCCAGGGCGGTGACGAAGGCGATGAAGGCGACGCCGAAGATGTCCATATTGCGCCGGCCGGCGGCCAGGGCGCCGGACATGGCCTCGGCGGTGATGGCGATGAGGTAGATGGTGATCAGCACGGCACACCTCCCCGCAGAGGCAGGCAGGATGCGACAAAGCAAAGGGAATAGGCCGGCAGGTGCGCCGGTATTGGGGCGTGGCAGGGCATGACGGAAGCGCCTTTACAGATAAGGTCCGGCGGCAGGCCATGCTAAAGACCCTTGCCGGATGCGCCTCTCCCCCTGTCCTTGTACCTGAGAGTTTCGGCCTGCGCCCCACGGCGCCGGCTTAGCCCCTTCGGTGGGCCGCGCCGCGTTGCGGCCGGCCGCTCTCCAGACGGCAAATACGAAACCCGCAGTTCCTGGTGCCTGAGCGATTATGGGAGCTTGCGCCTTCGGCGGAGGCCCGGCGCCGGTTGCGGCAAGGGCCCCTCTCTCCTGCGGGAGGGCGGATTATCCGCGCCCGGGGCCGCCTTGGCAATGCCGGGCGGCAGCGCCTGCTCTCAGTGATCCGGCGCCCGGTTCCCCCATTTTTCCCGCGCCACCCATTCCCCCGAGCGGCAGGATTGGCGCACAATGGCCGCCTTTCCCGCCCACTTCGCGGCCGCTGCGGCGGCCTTTGCCGCCATGTCCCAGTCCCCCGTTTCCCTGTTGCGCTTTGCCGACCTGCAATGGCCCGACGCTGCCGCTGCCGCTGCCGCTGCGGCGCCGGCAGCGCCGGTGGTGCTGGTGCTCTGCGCCGCCTGGTGCGGCGTCTGCCGGGGCTTCGAGGCCGCCACGGCGGCCGCCGCGGCGGGCCATGAGGGCGCCTGGGCCTGGATCGACATCGAGGATGCGGCGGACGCCCTGCCCAGCCTGGACGTGGAAACCTTTCCCACCCTGGCGGTGATCCGGGGCGGCGAACTGCGCTTCTTCGGCCCCATCCTGCCGGACGGCGCCATCCTGGGCCGTTCCGTCGCCGCCGCCCTGGCCGGTGACGGCCGGCCGGCCCTGCCGCAAGGCTTTTCCGCCGACGAAGGCGAGGAAATCCTGGCCCTGGCCGGCGTCGTGGCGCGTCGCGCTAGCCGCTGATCTAGGCCGGGCGGGCCAACCGCGGCCACTTCAGCAGGCCGTTGGCCAGGGCCGTGCCCAGCAGCACCAGAGTGCCACCCAGCAGCAGGTGGCCGCCCAGCTTTTCTCCCAGCAGCAACACCCCCCACAGCACGCCGAATACCGGAATGAGGAAGGTCACCGAGAGGGCGCCCAAGGGGCCCACTTCGTGCACCAGCCGGAAATAGAGCTGGTAGGCCCAGGCCGTGCACAACACCGCCAGGCCCAGCAGGGCGCCCCAGGCGGTGGGAGTGGCCGCCGCCGGCAGGCCCTGGGGCGCGGCCAGGGGCAGCACCAGCAGGGCGGCGCAGATCATGCTGCCCTGGGTGGTGGCCAGGGGCGTGATGCCCTGGCCGTGGTGTCGGCTGTACACGCTGGCAAAGGCGTAGGCGGAAGGGGCCAGGGCGGCGGCCAGCATGGGTAGCCAGGCGTCGGGGCTGCCGCTGCTTTGCAGGCCGTCCCAGGCCAGCACGGCCACCCCTCCCAGGCCCAGCAGCAGGCCGGCCACGGTCACGGCGCGGATGGGCTGGCGCAGCCACAGGGCGCCGATGATGACGGCGAAGAGGGGCGAGGTGGAATTGAGGATGGAGAGCAGGCCGGCTCCCAGGCTCTGGGCGGCATAGGCGAAGAGCAGAAAGGGCAGGGCCGAGTTGCACAGGCCGATGATCAGGTACTGGCGCCAGTGGCGGCGCCACTGCAGGGCCTCGCCGCTCCACCAGGCGAACAGGGTGAGGCTGGCGGCGGCCAGGATGACCCGTACTTCCACCGTCCACACGGTGCCGAAGGCGGGCACGGTGAGGCGCAGGAAGAGGAAGGAGGCGCCCCAGATGGCGGCGAGCAGGAGCAGTCGGGCGAGGCTGGCGGCGTTCATGGTCTGGGGGCGAAGGCGGAAGGAGCCGCCATTCTTGCCTGCAGGCCCGCTTCTGTCATGGGCCTTTTTGTGACGGCACATAAAAAAAGCCGACACCTTGTGGGTGTCGGCCTGTTCCCCAAGCAAGAGGATAAGGGATGATGCAATTCGGATTCCTGATGGCAGCAGAATGATCTGCTGCCGGGCATCCCGACCCTGGCCGGGATGCCCGCGGGTGCTGCTTAGTGGAACTGTTCTTCTTCGGTGGAACCGGTCAGGGCCTTGACGGAGGAGGAGCCGCCCTGGATCACGGTGGTCACGTCGTCGAAGTAGCCGGTGCCCACTTCCTGCTGGTGGGAAACGAAGGTGTAGCCGTCTTCGCGGGCGGCGAATTCGGGCTCCTGCACCATTTCCACGTAGTGCTTCATGCCTTCGCCGCCGGCGTAGGCCTTGGCGAACTTGAAGGTGTTGTACCAATTGACGTGGATGCCGGCCAGGGTGATGAACTGGTACTTGTAGCCCAGGGCGGACAGTTCTTCCTGGAAGGAAGCGATCTGGCTGTCGTTGAGGTTCTTCTTCCAGTTGAAGGACGGGGAGCAGTTGTAGGACAGCAGCTTGCCGGGGCAGGCAGCATGCACGGCCTGGGCGAATTCACGGGCGAAGCCGATGTCGGGCACGCCGGTTTCGCACCACACCAGATCGGCGTAGGGAGCGTAGGCAACGCCGCGGGAGATGGACTGCTCCAGACCGTTCTTGACGCGGAAGAAGCCTTCCTGGGTACGTTCGCCGGTGAGGAAGGGCTTGTCGTTGGCGTCGTAGTCGGAGGTGATCAGGTTGGCAGCTTCGGCATCGGTACGGGCCAGGATCAGGGTCGGCACGCCCATGACGTCAGCGGCGAAACGGGCGGAGATCAGCTTTTCCACGGCTTCGCGGGTCGGCACCAGCACCTTGCCACCCATGTGGCCACACTTCTTGGCGGCAGCCAGCTGGTCTTCGAAGTGCACACCGGCGGCGCCGGCGGCGATCATGTTCTTCATCAGTTCGAAGGCGTTCAGCACGCCGCCGAAACCGGCTTCAGCGTCGGCCACGATGGGCAGGAAGTAGTCGATGAATTCCTTGTCGCCGGGGTTGATGCCGCGGGACCACTGGATTTCGTCAGCGCGCTTGAAGGTGTTGTTGATGCGGCGAACCATGGTGGGGACGGAGTCGTAGGCATACAGGGACTGGTCCGGGTACATGGTTTCGGAGGTGTTGCCGTCGGCAGCAACCTGCCAGCCGGACAGATACACGGCTTCCAGGCCGGCCTTGGCCTGTTGCATGGCTTGACCGGCGGTGATGGCGCCGAAAGCATTCACGTAGCCCTTCTTGGCGCCGCCGTTGACCTTTTCCCAGAGGACCTTGGCGCCGCGCTGGGCGAAGGTGTACTCGGGCTGCAGGGAGCCGCGCAGACGAACCACGTCAGCAGCGGAATAACCACGCTTGACGCCCTTCCAACGGGGGTTCTCAGCCCAGTCTTTTTCCAGGGCGGCGATTTGCTGTTCGCGAGTGCTCATGTTCGGTTCCTCTATAAATAGCGTTGGCGGAAGATTCGGAGGCCAGTGTCGGGGTGACGTTTCCTGTGCTCCGATGGGAAAAAAGTATAGCGCCGATTTTGCACAGCAACACATGTCTTATATAAGACACAAGACAATATTTTTCCCTGTATTTTTATGGTGTTACAAATCGCGTTCCGCTATATGAAACGATATTCGCGGCAGTGAAATGAAATGGGTGGGCGGTGCGGGATGACTCCGGCTTTCCTGTTCAATGGAATAGGGGAAAACCCGTGGGCATTGTCAGGTGGTGGGAATGGCCAGCCGCCGCCGAGAAAACGGCGGGTGCCCGCGGGCCGCGCAGGCGGGATGGAAGAGGGCGAGGGGACGAGGGCGGGCGGGGCCGTCCCGGCGGACGGCCCCGGCAGGGCGGTGTCGCTTACAGCAGGGGCGTGGCGGAGACGATGACGCCGTCTTCATCCACGTAGATCCATTCCTCCGGCTTGAAGGTGACGCCGCCGAAGGTGACGTCGATGTTCTGGTCGCCGATGCCCTTCTTGATGCTTTTCTGGGGGTGGGCGTCCAGGGCGCGCACCCCCAGGTCGGTACGGTTGATCTCGGCCGAATCCCGGATGCAGCCATACACGACGATGCCTTCCCAGCCGTTCTTCTGGGCCAGCACGGCCAGCTGGTCGCCCACCAGGGCGCAGCGCAGGGAGCCGCCGCCATCCACCACCAGCACCTTGCCCTGGCCGGGCTGGCCCAGGGCTTCGCGCACCAGGGAGTTGTCCTCGAAAATCTTCAGTGTGTGGATGCGGCCGGAAAATCGGGCACGGCCGCCGTAGGCCTTGAACATGGGGGCGACGACGCGCAGGGTGTGGCCGATGGCGGCCTCGTTGGCATCGCACAGGTCCGGGGTGGTGAAGCTCATGGGGTCTCCTGATTTTCTGGTGGTGGTTGGCGGTTCCGGATTCTAGGCAAAAAAAAGGCTGCGCCGGAAGGGGCGCAGCCTTTTGGGTCGGGTCGGGCTCAGGCTACCGCTTCCGCCTCCTTGGCGAATTCGAGCTTCACCTTGCCCTCCTTGTCCACATCCACGGTGACCTTGCCGCCGTGGGCCAGGCGGCCGAACAGCAGTTCGTCGGCCAGGGCGGCGCGAATGGTGTCCTGGATCAGGCGGGCCATGGGCCGGGCACCCATGAGCGGGTCGAAGCCCCGCTCCGCCAGCATGTCCTTGAGGGCGTCGGTGAACACGGCTTCCACCTTCTTCTCGTGCAACTGCTCTTCCAGCTGCATGAGGAACTTGTCCACCACCCGCAGGATGATGTCGTGGTCCAGGGGCTTGAAGGAAATGGTGGCGTCCAGCCGGTTGCGGAACTCCGGCGTGAACAGGCGCTTGATCTCCACCATTTCGTCGCCCACTTCCTTGCTGGAAGTGAAGCCCACCGACGGCTTCTGCAACTCGGCGGCGCCGGCGTTGGTGGTCATGATGATGACCACGTTGCGGAAATCGGCCTTGCGCCCGTTGTTGTCGGTCAGGGTGCCGTGGTCCATCACCTGCAGCAGGATGTTGTAGATGTCCGGATGGGCCTTCTCGATTTCGTCCAGCAGCAGCACGCAGTAGGGCTTCTTGGTGACGGCTTCGGTCAGCAGGCCACCCTGGTCGAAACCCACATAGCCGGGAGGCGCGCCGATGAGGCGGGAGACGGCATGCCGTTCCATGTACTCGGACATGTCGAAGCGGGTCAGGTCCACGCCGAGGAAGTAGGCGAGCTGCTTGGCCACTTCCGTCTTGCCGACGCCGGTGGGGCCGGAGAAGAGGAAGGCGCCGATGGGCTTGCCCGGGGCGCCGAGGCCGGAACGGGCCATCTTGATGGCCTTGGCCAGGGCGTCAATGGCCGCATCCTGGCCGAAAACGGTGGCCTTCAGGTCCCGCTCCAGGTTCTTCAGGGTCGCCTTGTCGTCGTTGGAAACGTGGCTGGAGGGGATGCGGGCGATCTTGGCGACGATCTCCTCGATCTCCGGCTTGCCGATGATCTTCTTCTGCCGCGACTTGGGCAGGATGCGCTGGGCGGCACCGGCCTCGTCGATGACGTCGATGGCCTTGTCCGGCAGGTGGCGGTCGGTGATAAAACGGGCCGCCAGTTCCACCGCCGAGTTGATGGCGGCGCTGGAATACTTGATGCCGTGGTGGGATTCGAAACGGGTCTTCAGTCCCTTGAGGATTTCCACGGTCTCGGCCACGGAGGGCTCATTCACGTCGATCTTCTGGAAGCGGCGGGAAAGGGCGTGGTCCTTCTCGAAAATACCCCGGTACTCGGTGTAGGTGGTGGCCCCGATGCACTTCAGCTGGCCGCCGGAGAGGGCCGGCTTGAGCAGGTTGGAGGCATCCAGGGTGCCGCCGGAAGCGGCGCCGGCGCCAATCAGGGTGTGGATCTCGTCGATGAAGAGGATGGCGTCCGGATTGTCCTGCAGGGCCTTGAGCACGCCCTTGAGGCGTTGCTCGAAGTCGCCCCGGTACTTGGTGCCGGCCAGCAGGGCGCCCATGTCCAGGGCGTAGACGTGGGCCTTGGCCAGGATTTCCGGTACTTCCCCTTCCACCACGCGACGGGCCAGGCCCTCGGCGATGGCAGTCTTGCCCACCCCGGCCTCGCCCACCAGCAGCGGGTTGTTCTTGCGCCGGCGGCAGAGGGTCTGGATGACCCGCTCCAGTTCCTTGTCCCGGCCGATGAGGGGGTCGATCTTGCCCTGCAGCGCCTGGGCGTTGAGATTGATGGTGTAGCTCTCCAGGGGGCCGGCTTCGGGGCGGCCGTCGCCGTCCGTCTCCTGTTCCGTTTCCGCCTTGGCCGGCTGGGGCGACTTGCTGATGCCGTGGGAAATGAAGTTCACCACGTCGAGCCGGGTGACTCCCTGCTTCTGCAGGAAGAACACGGCGTGGGAGTCCTTTTCGCCGAAGATGGCCACCAGCACGTTGGCACCGGTCACTTCCTTCTTGCCGGACGACTGCACGTGCAGGATGGCGCGCTGGATCACGCGCTGGAAGCCCAGGGTCGGCTGGGTGTCGATCTCGTCCTCGCCGCTCACCGTGGGGGTGTGCTCGTCGATGAAGGTCTGCAGGTCCCGCCGCAGTTGTTCCACGTTGGCGGAGCAGGCGCGCAGGGCTTCGGCGGCGGAAGGATTGTCCACCAGCGCCAGCAGCAGATGCTCGACGGTGATGAATTCGTGGCGCTTTTGCCGAGCCTCGACGAAGGCCATGTGCAAGCTGACTTCAAGTTCCTGCGCGATCATTCAGTTTTCCTCCATAACGCACACCAGGGGGTGCTGATGCTGGCGTGCAAATGCAACAACCTGATCCACCTTGGTGGCGGCGATGTCCCGGGGGTAAACCCCGCACAATCCCCGCCCCTCGTTATGGACTTTGAGCATGATTCGCGTCGCTTGTTCTCGATCTTTGGCAAAAAACTTTTGCAACACCAGAATGACGAAGTCCATGGGGGTGAAATCGTCGTTCAAAAGCAGCACCTTATACATCGGTGGCGGCTTGACCTTGGAACTCTTCTTTTCCAGGGCCACGCTGCCCTGATTGTTTTCATGCTGTATCGCCATGGACCGATTCTAATCGGCTTTGGACATTCTGCAACACTCTTGGCCAAGGCCCGTATTTACTGGCCTGGAGCCCCGTCTATCAAGGGCTTTCGCCGGGTCCGGGGCAAATGGGCGGCGGGGGGCGCAAAATAGCTTGACGTATGCAAACAACTTAGCGTACAACGTCGGCTGTGTTTGGCTTCAAGTAATTGCCGGATTCTTTAAACACTCTGGCACGGCGCACGCACGGTCTTGAAAACCAAACATGCCAGTCGGGGAGTCAACGCACAGTAGTTCCCGTTTTAAGATTTATTCAAGAAGGAAGTAGCACATATGGCAACTGGTACCGTCAAATGGTTTAACGACGCCAAGGGTTTTGGTTTCATTACCCCCGATGATGGCAGCGAAGATCTGTTCGCTCATTTCTCCGCCATCAACATGAATGGCTTTAAGACCCTGAAGGAAGGCGAGAAGGTCAGCTTCGACGTCACCCAAGGTCCTAAGGGCAAGCAAGCGTCCAACATCCAGAAGGCTTAAGCCCCACAGGATTTGCACCAAGAAAAAGCCCGCCTGGCATCCAGGCGGGCTTTTTTGTTTTGCAGGGCCGGATGCTGGTCCGGAGTCAGGCGCCGACGACAGCCTCGTCGCTGCGGCTGTCGCCCTTGTTGTCATGCCATTGGGCCTGCAGCCGGTCGCCCGCCTTGACGCCCTGGAGGCGGAAGGTCAGCACCGGGTTTTTCGCCACCGAAGTGTTGAGCTGGGCCTGGACCATGGGCTTGCCGTTCACCGCCAGGCTGAAGGTCTGGATGAAGTGGGGCGGCAGGTTGTTGCCGGTTTTCGGGTCCCGGCGCTGGCCGGTTTCCATGGGGTGCTGCAAGAGCACCTTCACTTCGGTGAATTCGCCCTGGTGGGTGGCGCGGATTTTCATGGGTTCTGCCATTTTCTTCTCCTAGCCGCCGCAGCCGCCGATGGTGACGCCGATTTCCCGGGTGGCCACATAGGTTTTGCCGCCGGCCTTGACCACGGCCTTGACCCGGGTGGATTCGGCCAGCTTGAGGGGCACCTTGAGGTAGGGCAGGACGCCCGGCGCCAGCTCGATGCTGGCGGCCAGGGGGAAGGGATTCTTTTCGACGAAGAGGGCGATGCTCTGCACCGCGGGCAGCTTGACCAGCACTTCCACCGGCACATTGCCGCCGTTCTCCGCCACGTCGGCGGCGATGATCTGCACTTCCCTGCTGTCGGGCACCGGCGAGGTGCCGTAGGCCTTGAGGGCGTCGCCCAGGGTGGTGGCGGCAAAGGCCGGCTGGTTCCAGTCGGCGGCGAGCACCCGGCTCGGGCGCAGCAGGCCGGCCCCCAGGAGGGCGACGGCGAGGCCGCCTCGGGCGGCGCTTTGCAGGAGATGACGGCGGATGGCGTCCATGGGGTCTCTTGGGTAAGAAGTCTGTCGGAGGATCACTCGGCCTGCCACAGGCCCGATTTGCCGCCGGCCTTTTCCCGCAGGCGGATGCCTTCGATGCGCATGCCGCGATCGACGGCCTTGCACATGTCGTAGATGGTGAGCAGGCCGGCGCTGACGGCGGTTAGGGCTTCCATCTCGACCCCGGTGCGGCCGGTGCACTGGGTGGTGGCAGTGCATTCCACCGCATTGGCGGCGGCATCGATGTTGAAGTCCACGGCCACCCGGGTGAGGGCGATGGGGTGGCACAGGGGAATCAGGTCGGCGGTGCGCTTGGCGCCCTGGATGGCGGCAATGCGGGCGATGCCGATGACGTCGCCCTTCTTCGCGTTGCCATCCCGGATCAGGGCCAGGGTGGCAGGCTCCATCAGGATGCGGCCGGTGGCGATGGCACGGCGCTGGGTTTCGGCCTTGTCGCCCACGTCCACCATGTGGGCCTGGCCGCCGGCGTCGAAATGGGTAAATTGTGTAAAGGTTGTTTCGGCGGCCATGGCGTCAGGGAACGGGCAAGGGAAGCGCGGTATCATAGCACCATGAATTTTGCCCCGCGAACCCAGCCTTCCCGCCCCCGGCGTGTCCGGCGCGGCGCCATCGCCACCATGCTGGTGGCCGCTCTCCTCGGTGCCATGCCGCCGGTCCTGGCGGACGGTCTGCCGGACCTGGGGGACTCCTCCCAGAGCGACATTCCGCCCCAGCTGGAGAAGAAAGTCGGGGAGAGCATCCTCAACGAAATCCGCCTGCGCGATCCCCAATACCTGGACGATCCGGAAATCGCCGCCTACGTGGACCAGCTGGGCCAGCGTCTGGCGGCGGCCAGTCCCGATCCGGGCTTTGGCTTCACCTTCTTCGTCATGAAGGATCCCACCATCAACGCCTTCGCCACCTTCGGCGGCTACGTGGGGGTGAATACGGGCCTGATCACCTCGGCCCAGAGCGAATCGGAAATGGCGGGGGTGCTGGCCCACGAAATCTCCCACGTCACCCAGCATCACCTGGCCCGGGGCATCGCCAAGGAAAAGCAGAACTCCATCGTCGCCATGGCCGCCATGGCCCTGGCCCTGCTGGCTGCCAGCAAGAACCCGGATGCGGCCTCCGCCGCCATCGTCGGCTCCCAGGCGGCCATGGTGCAGTCCCAGCTCGGTTTTTCCCGGGACTTCGAGCGGGAGGCGGACCGCATCGGCTTCCAGACCCTGGAGAAGGCCGGCTTCGACGTGCGCGGCATGGGGGATTTCTTCCAGCGCCTGCAGCAGGCTTCCCGCCTCTACGAGAACAATGCCCCGTCCTACATGCGCACCCACCCCCTGACGGTGGAGCGGATTTCCGATATGCAGAACCGGGCCCAGAAGACGCCCTACAAGCAGGTGCCGGACAGCCTGGATTTCCATCTGGTGCGCGGCAAGCTGCGAGCCCAGCTGGGCACCCCGCGAGAGGCGGTGGCGGACCTGGAGCATCTGCTCAAGGAACGCAAGTTCGCCAACGAGGCCGGCATCCGTTTCGGCCTGGCCCATGCCCAGCTACGGGCCAAGAACTACGCCGCGGTGGAACAGGAAATCCAGAATCTGCGCCGGCTCAAGGTCACCTCGCCGATGCTGGACAATCTGGCGGCGGAAAGCCGCAGCGCCCAGGGTGACGTGGCCGGCGCCATCGCCATCTACAAGAGCGCCCTGCGCAATGCTCCCTTCGCCAAGTCCCTCATGTACGGCTACAGCGAGGCCCTGCTGGCGGACAAGCGTCCGGCCGAGGCCCTGGCCTATCTGGACGGCCAGTTGCAGCTGTACACCGGCGACTACAAGCTGTGGAGCCTGAAGGCCAAGACCGCCTCGGCCCTGGGCCGACGGCTGCAGCAGCACCAGGCCCTGGCCGAGGCCTATGCCCTGCAGGGGCAGCTGCTGCCGGCCATCGACCAGCTGCAGATGGCCCAGCGCTCCGGCGACGGCAATTTCTACGAGCAGTCCGTGGTGGATGCCCGCCTGCGGGAGCTGCGCACCCGTCAGGAAGAGGAAGCCCGGCAGAAGCGCTAGGCCGGCCTTCCCGGCGGCTTGGCAAGGCCCCGGGGGGCCGCTACCATGGCGGCCTGCCTTTCTCCTGAATCCCGCCTGCCATGACCCCCGATCGCGAACTCGACGTCAAGGGCCTCAACTGCCCCCTGCCCATCCTGCGTACCAAGAAAGCCCTGGCGGAAATGCAGAGCGGCCAGCTGCTGCGCGTCCTGGCGACGGACCCGGGGGCGGTGAAGGACTTCCAGGCCTTCGCCAAGCAGACCGGCAACGAACTGCTGGCCTCCGGCGAAGAGGAGCGGGTGTTCACCTTCCTCTTCAAGCGCAAGTAGGCCCTGCCGTCCGGTGCGGCGGCCTCCTTCCCGTGCCGTTCCTGCCGCTTCCTGTTCCCCTTCCCCGTTGTCCCTGACCCCGCCGTCCCCGGGCCCCGTCGAGGCCGCCGCCTTTGCCTTCCTCGAAGAGGAGGGCGGCGCCCGGCTGTGCACGGACCTGCGGCAGACCCATGCCCTGCACACCTTACAGGACCTGGAGCGTGGGCTGGCCGCCGCCAAGGATGGCGCCGCCCGGGGCTGGTGGGCCGTGCTGGCCCTGGATTACGAACTGGGGCGCCTGCTGCAGCCGGGCAAGGCGGGATGCCCGCATCTCCTGCCCGACAGTCCGGCGCCCCGGGGCCACCTGTGGCTTTTCGCCGCGGCGCAACGGCTTGATACCGATGCCGCCCGGAACTGGCTGGCGGACCAGGTGGCGGCCCTGCCGGCAGACCAGACCGCCTGCGGTATCGCCGAGCTGGCGCCGGGGCTGGACCAGGCCGCCCATGCCGCGGCGGTGCAGCGCATCCGGGACTACATCGCCGCCGGCGACTGCTACCAGGTCAATTTCACCTTTCCCCTGCATTTCCAGGCCTACGGCCATCCCCTGGCCCTCTACGCCCGCTTGCGGCAACGCCAGCCGACTCCCCTGGGCGGCCTGGTGCTGACGGCGGAGCGACGGATCCTCTCCCTGTCCCCCGAACTGTTCGTCGCGCGCCGCGGCGACACCCTGCGCACCCGGCCCATGAAGGGCACCGCGCCGCGGGGGGCGGACGAGGCCGGCGATGCCGCCAACCGGGCCGCCCTGGCGGCCTCGGCCAAGGATCGGGCGGAAAACCTGATGATCGTGGACCTGCTGCGCAACGACCTGGGGCGCCTGGCCCAGACCGGCTCGGTGCGGGTGGAAGAGCTGTTCGCCATCGAGACCTACCCCAGCGTCTTCCAGATGACCTCCACGGTCAGCGCCCGGGCCCCGGGCGTCGGCCCGGGCGAGACCCTGGCGGCCCTCTTTCCCTGCGGTTCCATCACCGGCGCGCCCAAGCTGCGGGCCATGGAAATCATCGAGGAACTGGAAGTTGGGCCCCGGGGCCTGTACACCGGCAGCCTGGGGCTGCTGGCGCCGGACGGGGATTTCTGCCTCAACGTGGCCATCCGCAGCCTGGAACTGGCAGCCGACGGGCGCGGCGTCATGGGTGTGGGCAGCGGCATCGTCACCGACTCCGAGCCCGCCGCCGAGTACCGGGAATGCCTGCTCAAGGCCCGCTTCCTCATCGACCTGGACCCGGGCCTGGAGCTGATCGAGACCCTGCGCCTGGATGACGGCGCCTTCCCCGACGGCGAACTGCATCGCCAGCGCCTGGCCGCCTCGGCCCTGGCCCTGGGCTTTACCCACGACGACGCCAGCGTGGCCCGGGCCCTGGCGGCCCTGGCCGCGGCCCATCCCCGGGGGCGCTTCCGCGTGCGCCTGAGCCTCAACAAGGCCGGCACCCTGCAGCGGCAGGCCGTGCCCCTGGAGTCCGCCCCGGGGCCGTGGCAGGTCCGTCTCTCGCCCCACCGTCTCGACTCCCGCCGCTACCTGTTGCGCCACAAGACCACCGCCCGGGCCCTCTACGATGGGGAGTTGCAGCGGGTCATGGCCCTGCCCGGCGGCTTCGATGCCCTTTTCCTCAACGAGCGGGACGAAGTCTGCGAGGGTGCCCGCAGCAACGTCTTCGCCCGCCTCGACGGCGTGCTCTACACTCCGCCCCTGGCCTGCGGCCTGCTGCCGGGCGTCCTGCGCCGGCGCCTGCTGGAATCCGGCGAGGCCCGGGAACGGGTGCTGACCCTGGCCGACCTGGCCCGGGCCGAAGCGCTGTACATGGGCAACGCCCTGCGGGGGCTGGTGCCGGTGACGCTGGCGTCCCAGGGCTGAAATGCCACTTGCCCTGGGGGCAAGCAGGGACGGCATTCGCCAGTGATGTCCTGCCAGAAATGGCGTGCCTATTGCCTCGCAGGCCGAGTGCCTGCAATGTCTCGAGGGCTTCAGCTTACCCAAGCCCGAAAACAAAAACGCCCCGGCTCAACCGGGGCGTTTTTCTGGGGGGAGCGGGCCGGCTCAGGCCTTGTTCAGCTTTTCCAGCTGGGGCTTGAGTTTCTCCACGGTGGCGCTGAAGTTGGCCAGGCGTTCCTTCTCCTGGGCCACCACGGCTTCCGGGGCCCGGGCGACGAAGCTCTCGTTGGAGAGCTTGGCGTGGGCCTTGGCAATCTCCCCTTCGAGACGGGCGATTTCCTTGCTCAGGCGCTCCTTCTCGGCGGCCACGTCGATCTCCACCTTGAGCATCAGGCGGAAGTTGCCGACCACGGCCACGGGGGCCGGCTCGTCGCTGGCAATGTCGTCCACGATCTGCACTTCGGAGAGCTTGGCCAGGGCCGCCAGGTAGGGGGCGAAGCGGGCCAGGGCTTCCTTGTCGCCGACGGCGAGCAGGGGCACCTTGGTGGCGGGGGACATGTTCATCTCGCCGCGCAGGTTGCGGCAGGCGCCCACCAGTTCCTTGAGCAGGGCCACCTGGGCTTCCGAGGCCTCGTCCAGCTTGGCCGGATTGGCTTCCGGGTAGCGGGTGAGCATGATGGACTCGGCGTCCTTGCGGCCGGCGATGGGGGCCACGGCCTGCCACAGTTCCTCGGTGATGAAGGGGATCAGCGGGTGGGCCAGGCGCAGGATGGTCTCCAGCACCCGCACCAGGGTGCGGCGGGTGGCCTTGGCTTCTTCCGGAGTGCCGCCGTTCATCTGCACCTTGGCGATTTCCAGATACCAGTCGCAGAACTCGTCCCAGATGAAGCGGTAGAGGGTCTGGGCCAGCAGGTCGAAGCGGTATTCCTCGAAGTGCTTGGCCATTTCCTGCTCCACCTTCTGCAGGTGGCTGACGATCCAGCGGTCGGCAAAGCTGAACTTCAGGGGGGCATCGGCGCTGCAGGCGCCGCCGGCGGCCTGCTGGTGCTCCAGGGCCAGGTCGTGGCCTTCCACGTTCATCAGCACGAAGCGGGTGGCGTTCCACAGCTTGTTGCAGAAGTTGCGGTAGCCGTCGCAGCGGTTCAGGTCGAACTTGATGTCGCGGCCAGGGGAAGCCAGGCTGGCGAAGGTGAAGCGCAGGGCGTCGGTGCCGAAGGCGGGAATGCCTTCGGGGAATTCCTTCTTGGTCTTCTTGGCGATGCTCTCGGCCTGCTTGGGATTCATCAGGCCGGTGGTGCGCTTCTGCACCAGGGCATCGATGTCGATGCCGTCGATGAGGTCGATGGGGTCCAGCACGTTGCCCTTGGACTTGGACATCTTCTGGCCTTCGCCGTCCCGGATCAGGCCGTGCACGTAGACGTGCTTGAAGGGAATCTTGCCGGTGATGTGCTTGGTCATCATGACCATGCGCGCCACCCAGAAGAAGATGATGTCAAAGCCCGTGACCAGCACGGAGGAGGGCAGGTACAGATCCAGGGCCGGGTTGGACTTGGCCGGGTACTCGGGGGTCCAGTCCAGGGTGGAGAAGGGCCACAGGGCGGAGGAGTACCAGGTATCGAGCACGTCCGCATCCCGGGTCAACTGGCCGGCGTAACCGGCGGCGTCGGCCTGGGCCCGGGCTTCTTCCTCGTTGTGGGCGACGAAGACTTCGCCGTTAACGCCGTACCAGGCGGGAATCTGGTGGCCCCACCACAGCTGGCGGGAGATGCACCAGTCCTGGATGTTGTTGAGCCACTGGTTGTAGGTGTTCACCCAGTTTTCCGGATAGAACTTGATCTCGCCGGACTGCACCACGTCCAGGGCCTTCTCGGTGATGGACTTGCCGTCCTCGCCGGGCTTGCTCATGGCGACGAACCACTGGTCGGTGAGCATGGGCTCGATGACCACGCCGGTACGGTCGCCGCGGGGCACCTTGAGCTTGTGCTTGTCGGTCTTTTCCAGGATGCCCAGGGCTTCCAGGTCGGCCACCACGGCCTTGCGCGCATCGAACCGGTCCAGGCCCCGGTACTTCTCGGGGGCGTGCTCGTTGATCTTTGCATCCAGGGTCAGGATGCTGATGATCGGCAGGTTGTGGCGCTGGCCCACAGCGTAGTCGTTGAAGTCGTGGGCCGGGGTGACTTTCACCACGCCGGTGCCGAATTCCATGTCCACATAGGCGTCGGCGATGACCGGGATTTCCCGGTCGGTCAGGGGCAGCTTCACCATCTTGCCGATGAGGTGCTTGTAGCGCTCATCCTCCGGGTGGACCATGACGGCGGTGTCGCCCAGCATGGTCTCGGGCCGGGTGGTGGCCACGGTCAGGGTGGCGCTGCCGTCCGCCAGGGGGTAGCGGATGTGCCACATGAAACCGTCTTCCTCCTCCTGCACCACTTCCAGGTCGGAGACGGCGGTGTGCAGCTTCGGGTCCCAGTTCACCAGGCGCTTGCCGCGGTAGATGAGGCCTTCCTTGTAGAGGCGGACGAAGGATTCGGTGACGATCTTGTTGAGGCCGGCGTCCATGGTGAAGCGTTCCCGCTTCCAGTCGGGGCTGGTGCCCATGCGGCGCATCTGGCGGGTGATGGTGCCGCCGGAGTATTCCTTCCACTCCCACACCTTCTCCAGGAACTTCTCCCGGCCCAGGTCGTGGCGGGAAATGCCCTGGGCGTCCAGCTGGCGTTCCACCACGATCTGGGTGGCGATGCCGGCGTGGTCGGTGCCCGGCTGCCACAGGGTGTTGTGGCCCTTCATCCGGTAGTAGCGGGTGAGGGCGTCCATGATGGTCTGGTTGAAGCCGTGGCCCATGTGCAGGGTGCCGGTGACGTTGGGCGGCGGCAGCAGGATGCAGAAGGACTGGTCGGCGGGCTTGCTGGTGTCCAGGCCGGCGGCGAAGTAGCCGCGTTCTTCCCAGAGCGGGTACCAGTGGCGTTCGACGGCTGCCGGCTCAAAACTTTTGGCGAGTTCCATAGGAATCAGGGGATTGGGGCGAAAGGAAAGGGCGCAATTATACCGGAAGCGGCGGGCGCTCCCGGTCTGCTTGTCCGGAGATTTGGGCCGGTCGGCCCGTTCAGTTGCCCGGGGCGGGCGGGTCGAAGGGCAGCTGCAGCTGTTGCCGACGGGCGATGAAGTCCTTCAGGGCGGCTTCGGTGGCGGCGATGATGCCGGCCTTGAGATCGTCCTGCAGGCCGGCCAGGGTGGCTTCCACCAGGCTGGGCAGCTCGGAGGCCAGGCGTTGCTCGATGGAATGGGCCAGTTCGGCCGCCAGGGCGTCGGCCAGGGTTTCCCGCAGGGCCTCCAGGTCGGGGCCGGCATCCTTCTCGTCGGGGGCGTCGGCGCTGACCGAGGCCAGATCCACCACTTCGGTGAGCACCGGAATGTCGTCATCGCCTTCCGGCACCAGGTCGGAGAGGTCCAGATCCAGGGGGCCGGCCGGCGCCGGGGGCGGCGGTGGAGGTGGGGCGGCGACGAAGCTGCGGCGGCGCGGGGGGAAGGGGATGACGCTGGAGTTGCCCGTCGGCGGGGTCGGGGTGCCGTCGTTGCCGTTCATGAAGTCGCTCATTTGGCGGAAAGGTCGTGGCGGTTGATCTCGTAGCCCCGATCCTTGTAGAACTTGAAGCGGGCCCGGCCGGGCGTCTTGTCTTCCTCTTCGCGGCCGACGATTTCGATGAGGCGCTTGAAGCGGGCAAAGCCGGGCGGTACCTCGTCGTCCAGGTTGATCAGCAGCTCGTCCTGGGGCAGGCGTTCCAGGGCGGCCGGCGTCTCGGCGATGAGCACCGGCGTTTCCGCCGCCAGGGGCGCGTCGGCCCGGCAGTGGGGGAGGAAGCCCAGGGCCGGCTGGGTCCACAGCAGGCGGTCAATCTGCTCCGCCACGGGGGGCTGGGAGGTGTAGATGGCCAGGGGCAGGCGCTGGGAAAATGCCTTGTGGGCGAGCTTGACGGCGATGGCCAGCTTGTTCGGCACGTCGTAGTAAAAGTCCACCCGGGTCATGGTCGTGGGCCTGCCTTAATCCAGCTTGCCGGCCCGCTTCAGCAGGTAATGGGTGAGCAGGGGCACGGGGCGGCCGGTGGCGCCCTTGTCGGCGCCGGATTTCCAGGCGGTGCCGGCGATGTCCAGGTGGGCCCACTCGAATTTCTTGGTGAAACGGGCGAGGAAGCAGGCGGCGGTGATGGCCCCGGCGTAACGGCCGCCGATGTTGGCCATGTCGGCGAAGTTGCTCTTCAGCAGCTCCTGGTAGTCCTCCCACAGGGGCATGTGCCAGGCCCGGTCGAAGGCCTCGTCGCCGCAGTGGGCCAGTTCCCGGGCCAGACTGTCGTTGTTGCTGAAGAGGCCGGTGGCCACGGCGCCCAGGGCGACGACGCAGGCGCCGGTGAGGGTGGCCACGTCGATCACCGTTTCCGGCTCGAAGCGTTCGGCGTAGGTGAGGGCGTCGCACAGCACCAGGCGGCCTTCGGCGTCGGTGTTGAGGACTTCGATGGTCTGGCCGGAGAGGGAAGTGACCACGTCGCCGGGCTTGGTGGCGCTGCCGCCTGGCATGTTCTCCGTGGCCGGCACGATCACCGTCAGGTTCACCGGCAGCTTCATCAGGGCGGCGGCCTTGATGGTGCCGAGGACGCTGGCGGCGCCGCACATGTCGTACTTCATCTCGTCCATTTCGGCGGCCGGCTTCAGGGAAATGCCGCCGGTGTCGAAGGTGATGCCCTTGCCCACCAGCACCAGGGGCTTCTCTTCCTTCTTGCCGCCCTTGTACTGCAGGACGATGAACTTGGGCGGCTGGTGGGAGCCGCGGGCGACGGAGAGCAGGCTGAACATGCCCAGGGCTTCCATCTCGGCCTTTTCCAGGATCTGGCATTCCAGGCCGTGTTCCTGGGCCATGGCGGTCGCCTGCTCGGCCAGGTAGGTGGGGGTGCACAGGTTGCCCGGCAGGTTGCCCAGGTTCTTGGCCAGGGCCATGCCCTCGGCGATGGCCAGGCCCTGGTTGAGGGCTTCTTCGGCCGGCGTCAGTTCGTTGCGCCGTTCGACGGCGAAGGTGAGCTTGCGCAGGGGGCGGCGGACTTCGTCCTTCTTGCTCTTCAGCTGATCGAAGCGGTAAACCGTTTCCTGGGCGACGATGGCGGCCTGGCGCACACGCCAGCTGACGGTGCGCTTTTTGACCGGAATTTCGGTGAGGAAGACGACGCCGTCGAAGGAGCCGGTTTCATTGAGGGTTTTCACCGCCGTGCGCACGGCCTGGCAGTATTCCTTTTCCCGGAATTCCTTCTCTTTGCCCAGGCCCACCAGCAGGACCCGGTCGCACAGGGTGCCGGGCACGTTGTGCAGGAGCAGGGTGGAGCCCAGCTTGCCTTCCATGTCGCCGCGGCGAATGATGTCGGAAATATAGCTGCGGGCAGCGTTGTCCAGCAGTTCCGCCGGCAGGGTCAGCTTGCGCGGTTCGTGAACTCCGACCACCACACAGGCGCTGCGCTGCTTTTCCGGACTACCGCTTTTTATGCTAAATTCCACCGTCCGCTCCTATCCGTAACTTTGTGATAAATCGGCAAAAAAGTAGCTAAACCGCAAATTCAGCGTCGATTATCACCGTTTCCTTTCGGCAAAGTCAAAGCATGATTTTCCAGCGCGCCGTGCGGCGTGAATTTACCCAGGCGGCCCTGGGCGTGTTTATCGCCCTCTTTGCCATTCTCCTGACCACCCAGCTGATCCGCCTGCTGGGCCAGGCCGCTGCCGGCCAGGTCGCATCCGAGGCCGTGGTGGCCCTGCTCGGCTTCGCCGCCCTCAATTCCCTGCCGGTGCTGCTGTCCCTGACCCTGTTCATGGCCATCCTGCTGACCCTGTCCCGCAGCTACCGGGATTCGGAAATGGTGGTGTGGTTCGCTTCGGGCCAGTCCCTCACCGCCTGGGTGCGGCCGGTGCTGACCTTCACCCTGCCGGTGGTGGTGAGCATCGCCCTGCTGTCCCTGCTGATTTCGCCCTGGGCCCTGAAAATGAGCGCCGAGTACCGGCAGAAGCTGACCGGCCAGAACCGGGACGACACGGCCCAGGTTTCCCCGGGGGCCTTCAAGGAAGCCAGTTCCTCCCAGCGCGTGGTGTTCGTCGAGGCGGTGGCGGACGATTCGACCCAGGTGCGCAACATTTTCGTCAGTTCCATGCAGCACCAGAAACTGGGGGTCATGATGGCCGCCACCGGCCGTTCCGAACAGATGGAAAACGGCGACCGTTTCATGGTCATGGAGCATGGCCGTCGTTATGAAGTGACGCCCGGCATTCCCGAGTTCCGCGTACTGGAGTTCGTGCGCTATGCCCTGCGGGTCGACACCAAGGAAAGCCAGGGCATCGAAAAGACGCCGAAAAACACGTCCACCAGGGAATTGCTGAAAAACGGCAGTCCCGGCTACATGGCCGAGTTCCTGTGGCGGGTGGGGGTGCCCTTGTCCGCCCTGGTGCTGGCCCTGCTGGCCATTCCCATGAGCTTCGTCAATCCCCGGGCCGGCCGTTCCGCCAACATGATCCTGGCCCTGCTCACCTTCACCATCTACAGCAACCTGCTTTCCGTCAGCCAGGCCTGGGTGGCCCAGGGGCGCCTTTCCTTCTCCACCGGCTGGTGGCTGGTGCACGTGCTGATGGCGGCCCTGCTGCCCCTGCTGTTCTTCCGCCGCATCGCGGTGTTCTCTTTCCTGCGGCTGCGTAAATGAAGCTTCCTCTCGGCAAGACCTATCAGCGCTACCTCTTCCGTGAGGTGTTTTTTGCCACTTTGCTGGTGCTGGCGGCATTTCTCGCCCTCTTCGGCTTTTTCGACCTGATCAACGAGCTGGGGGATATCGGCAAGGGGGCCTACCGCATCCAGCACGCCATCATTTTTGTGACCCTGACCCTGCCCGGCCGCATTTATGAACTGATGCCCATCGCCGTGCTGATCGGCTCCCTCTTCGCCCTGTCCACCCTGGCCCGGCATTCGGAAATCACCGTGTTGCGGGCTTCCGGCCTGTCGACCCGGGAACTGTTGATGACCCTGTTCCGGGTGGCGGCCCTGTTTGCCTTCCTCACCTTCATCATTGGCGAGTTCCTGGCGCCGCCGTCGGAGAAGCTGGGCCAGCGCATCCGCCTGCAGGCCCAGGGCACGGCCCTTTCCGCCGATTTCCGCACCGGTCTGTGGGTCAAGGACGAAAACCGCTTCATCAACGTGCGCACGGTGACGCCGGAAGCCAAGCTGCTGGGAATCCGCATCTACGAGTTCGACGACCAGCAGCGGCTGCAGATGGTCAGCGAGGCCAAGGAGGGCGAATACCTGCCCACCAGCGAATGGCGCCTCAACAGCGTGGAACAGACCATCCTGGAGCACGACGCCAAGGGGCAGCCGGTGCGGGGCCGGGTGGCTCACCAGGACGAGGTGATGTGGCAGTCGGCCCTGAATCCGGACATCCTCTCGGTGCTGCTGGTGGTCCCGGAGCGCATGTCGGTGTGGAACCTGATGTCCTACATCAAGCACCTCTCCGACAACCGGCAGAAGACCCAGCGTTACGAAATCGCCCTGTGGAAGAAGGTGGTCTATCCCCTGGCGGCCCTGGTGATGGTGGCCCTGGCCCTGCCATTCGGCTACAGCCACAACCGGGTGGGCGGCGTCAGCCTGAAAATTTTCTCCGGCGTCATGCTGGGGGTGTTCTTCCACATGCTCAACGGCCTTTTCTCCAACCTGGGCATCATCAACAGCTGGCCGCCCTTCTCCAGCGCAGTGGCGCCGTCCGCCATGTTCCTCCTGGCGGCGATGGGCATGATGTGGTGGGTCGAACGGCGCTAGGCGCAGGCGGCAGGAGGTTCCTGCGTATGGACAAAAAGAAACCGGGCCCTGAGCCCGGTTTCCTTTTGTCCGCTGGCAGCCTGTCTGCTGCCCTGGTTCAGGCGTGGTTGCTATTGACCAGGCGGGTTCCCGCCAGCCGGTCATGCAGGAACTGGCCGTCCCGGTCGAACAGGGCCCACACCAGGCCGGCGCCGAAAAAGCCCAGGCTGGGCCAGGCCAGCAGGTAGCGCAACAGGGCCTGCAGGGGCTGGATGCCGCCGCCGTTGGCGTTCACCAGGCGGATGCGCCAGGTCTTCATGGCCAGGGTCTGGCCGCCATGGAGCCAGAGCCACCCAAAGTAGAGCAGCAGGACCAGGAAGAAGTGACCCCACAGCAGGGCGGGGTGTGCCATGACCTTGCCCACCAGCCCCAGCAGGATGTGGGGCAGGAGCCAGGCGAGGAAAAGTACGGCCAGGGCCAGCAGGGTGTCGTAAAGCATGCTGGCCAGTCGGCGGAACAGGCTGGCCGGGCTGCGCTGGTCGGGGGCGGCAGGCTTGCCCTGGCCGCTGGCCAGGGTGGAGTCGGGGCGGGAAGTCATCAGGGCTTGCGGCTGGGTGCCGGCGCCCGCTTCGGCATGGGCGGCAGCAGGGAGGGAATCTGTCCGTCGCCCGGAATGCGCAGAATCTGGGGCGGATGGGGCAATTGGGGGATGCCGCCTTTGCCCAGCACCTTCTTGCCGTTAGGCAGGGCGGGGGGCGTCGGTCTGGGATGGGGGGTGGCCGGGGCCGGGCGCAGCGACAGGGGGGCGAGGCTGCGCAGGGGCAGGGTGGTAAAGGCCTTGCCGATGCCCTGGGGCGCCGCCTGGCGCGGCCGGGCGGCGCCCGCTTCCTTGAGCTGCAGGCGCTGCTCTTCCGACAGGTTGGCGTACTCTTCCCACTTCTGCTTCACCGCGTTCTTGCGTTCCGGCGGCAACTGTTTGATGTTTTTGTACTTTTCCCGGACTTCCTTGCGCTGCTCGGGGGTCATGTTGGCCCATTCCCGCATGCGCCGCTGGACCCGCTCCTGTTCCTGCTCGGCCATGCGCGGATAGCGGGCGGCAATGCCGAGCCACTTCTTGCGCCGGTAGTTCTCCATCCTGTTCCAGTCCTCCGCCAGGGGGGCAAGAATCTGCTGCTGGGTCTGGTCCAGCTCCTGCCAGGCCGGCTGAGGCGGGGTAGCGACCACGGCGGTGGTGCCGGGGGTCTGGGCGCCGGCGGGCGCAACCAAGCCTGCCAGCAGGGCCAGCAAGAGCAGGAAGGGGAAGGCGGCCGGCTTACCGGTCATTCGTCAGGGTTCTGGTCCAGCCAGGCGGCAAATCCCTGGTCCGTGTAGGCGTCCAGGGGCAGATCGTCGGCCAGCAGGGCGCTATCCACGTCTTCCAGTTCGTTCATCTGTTCGTCGGCCTGCCACAGCATGCCGGAGGAAAGGCCGACGACCAGGGCCAGGGCGGCCAGCATGTGCTTGGGGCGGAAGCCGTCCAGGTGCAGGTGGAAACCCAGGCCGGCCAGGATGGGGGCGTGGGCGGCCACCCGCTGGTGGGCGAGCGCCTGGCTACGGGCTGCCGCCAGGCGATCCGTGATGCTCGGGCTGAGCGCCATGGTCTCCTGGTTCAGATGTCGCCGTATCTGGTAGGCAAAGTGCTGTTCGTTCATAGGGTTATTCCTTTTGCTTTCAATGCGGCGGCCAGGGTGTGGGTGGCCCGGGAGCAATGGGTCTTGACGCTCCCTTCGGAGCATCCCATGGCTGCCGCCGTCTCTGCGACGTCCATATCTTCCCAATAACGCATGAGGAAGGCCTCCCGTTGACGTCCGGGTAGGCGGGAAATCTCTGCTTCAATGACGGCCAGGACCTGGGACTGTTCCAGGGAGCCCTCCGGGCTGTCGCCGGCCTTGCCTTCCACCTCCAGGGTGTCCAGCGGGTCGCTGTCCTCGTCGTCCCCCGGGGTCAGGGAGGAGAGCAGGGTGGTCCACATGGAGCGGACCTTGCTGCGGCGGTAATAGTCCCGGATGGCATTTTGCAGGATGCGCTGGAACAGCATCGGCAATTCTTCTGCCGGCCGGTCGCCGTATTTCTCGGCCAGGCGCATCATGGCATCCTGGACCAGGTCCAGGGCAGCTTCTTCGTCACGCACGGCGAACAGGGCCTGTTTGAAGGCCCGGCGTTCGACGCCGGCGAGAAAATCCGACAGTTCGCGTGGTGTAGCCAGAATGAATCCTAGTCGGGGAGATAATTGCCCGCTGTGCGGGGCTTGTTTTTCCGGCCTGCGCCCGGCCTGGATGCGGGCCTCGGGGTGCGGCTGAATGGCGGGCTTTTACTGGCCTTGGGCGGGTATTTTACCTTGACCAATCCGGGGCGAGCCATTAACGTAGCAGGTTTTTCGAGCGACTTACGTAAGGCCATAAAAATGACGCTTACCGGTGCGGAGATTGTAATCAGGTGCCTTCAGGAAGAAAAGGTCGACTATGTGTTCGGCTATCCTGGCGGTTCGGTGCTGCATATTTACGACGAACTGTTCAAGCAGGACGACATCAAGCATATCCTGGTACGCCATGAACAGGCTGCCGTCCATGCTGCCGATGCCTATTCCCGCTCCTCCGAACGGGTCGGCGTGGCCCTGGTGACCTCCGGTCCCGGCGTCACCAATGCCGTCACCGGCATTGCCACGGCCTATATGGACTCCATCCCGATGGTGGTGCTGTGCGGCCAGGTGCCGACCTACTACATCGGCCAGGATGCCTTCCAGGAATGCGACACCGTGGGCATCACCCGCCCCTGCGTCAAGCACAACTTCCTGGTGAAGGACGTCAAGGACCTGGCCTCCACCATAAAGAAGGCCTTCCACATCGCCAAGACCGGCCGTCCCGGCCCGGTGGTGGTGGATATCCCCAAGGACATCACCGCCAACAAGTGCGAGTTCGAATATCCGGCCTCCGTGCAGATGCGCTCCTACAACCCGGTGGTCAAGGGCCACCTGGGGCAGATCAAGAAGGCCGTGCAGATGCTGCTGGAAGCCAAGCAGCCCATCATCTACACCGGCGGCGGCGTGGTCCTCTCCGACGCCTCCGAGAAGCTGGTGAAGCTGGCCAAGCGTCTCAACTTCCCGGTCACCAACACCCTCATGGGCCTGGGCGGCTACCCGGCCACCGACAAGCAGTTCGTCGGCATGCTGGGCATGCACGGCACCTACGAAGCCAACATGACCATGCAGCACGCCGATGTGGTGCTGGCCATCGGTGCCCGCTTCGACGACCGGGTGATCGGCAATCCCGAGCATTTCGGCGGCGTGCCGCGCAAGATCATCCATGTGGATATCGATCCTTCCTCCATTTCCAAGCGGGTCAAGGTGGATGTGCCCATCGTCGGCAACGTGCCCGATGTGCTGGACGAGCTGCTCAAGCTGCTGGACGACGGCGCCAAGCCGGCTCCCGACGTCTCCGACTGGTGGCAGCAGATCGACGGCTGGCGCGCCAAGAACAGCCTGGGCTACAAGCAGGGCGACCTGATCGAGCCCCAGTACGTGGTGGAGAAGCTCTACGAGGTGACCCAGGGCGAAGCCTTCATCACCTCCGACGTGGGCCAGCACCAGATGTTCGCCGCCCAGTACTACAAGTTCGACAAGCCCCGCCGCTGGATCAACTCCGGCGGTCTGGGCACCATGGGCGTGGGCCTGCCCTACGCCATGGGCGTGCTCTTCGCCAATCCGGGCGCCCAGGTGGCCTGTATCACCGGCGAAGGCTCCATCCAGATGTGCATCCAGGAGCTGTCCACCTGCAAGCAGTTCGAACTGCCGGTGAAGATCATCAACCTCAACAACGGCATGCTGGGCATGGTGCGGCAGTGGCAGGAGATGTTCTACTCCAAGCGCTACTCCCAGTCCTACGTCACTTCCCTGCCCGATTTCGTCAAGCTGGCCGAATCCTACGGCCACGTCGGCATGCGCATCGAGAAGCCCGAGGACGTGGTGCCGGCCCTGAAGAAGGCCTTCACCGAATACAAGGACCGCCTGGTGTTCATGGACTTCATCATCGACCCCGAAGCCAACGTCTACCCCATGGTGGCGGCCGGCAAGGGCCTGTCCGAAATGATCCTGTCCGAAGACCTGTGAGCCCGGAGTAGAGAACCATGCGACACATCATTTCCATCCTGCTGGAAAACGAAGCCGGCGCCCTGTCCCGGGTGGCGGGCCTGTTCTCCGCCCGCGGCTACAATATCGAATCCCTCACCGTGGCTCCTACCGAGGATGCCTCCCTGTCCCGCATGACCATCGTTACCACGGGGTCAGAAGATGTGCTGGAACAGATCACCAAACAGCTCAACAAGCTGGTGGACGTGGTCAAGGTGGTGGATCTTTCCGAAGCCGCTCATTCCGAGCGGGAACTCATGCTCATCAAGGTCCGCGCCACCGGCAAGGACCGCGAAGAGATGAAGCGTATGGCCGATATCTTCCGCGGCCGTATCATTGACGTGACCGATTCGACCTACGTCATCGAGCTGACCGGCACCGGCGCCAAGCTGGATTCCTTCATTGCCGCCCTCGATGCCGGTCTGATCCTCGAAACCGTGCGTACCGGCGTCTGCGGCATCGGCCGCGGCGACCGCATTCTCAAAGTTTGAAGCAAGCCCTTGAACCCGAAAGGAAAAAAATGAAAGTTTATTACGACAAGGACGCCGACCTCTCCCTCATCAAGGGCAAGAAAGTCACCATCGTCGGCTACGGCTCCCAGGGCCACGCCCACGCCCAGAACCTGAAGGATTCCGGCTGCAAGGTCACCGTCGGCCTGCGCAAGGGCGGTGCCTCCTGGGCCAAGGCCGAAAAGGCCGGTCTGAAGGTGGAAGAGATCGCCAAGGCCGTCAAGGGCGCCGACGTGGTCATGATCCTGCTGCCCGACGAGAACATCCCCGCCGTGTACTACGCCGACGTGGAACCCAACCTGAAGAAGGGCGCCGCCCTGGCCTTCGCCCACGGTTTCAACGTGCATTACAACCAGGTGGTGCCCCGCGAAGACGTGGACGTCATCATGGTCGCCCCCAAGGGCCCCGGCCACACCGTGCGCTCCGAGTACCTGAAGGGCGGCGGCGTGCCTTCCCTGATCGCCGTGTACCAGGACAAGACCGGCAAGGCCAAGGACATCGCCCTGTCCTACGCTGCTGCCAACGGCGGCACCAAGGGTGGCGTCATCGAAACCAACTTCCGTGAAGAGACCGAAACCGACCTCTTCGGCGAACAGGCCGTGCTTTGTGGCGGCGCCGTGGAACTGGTGAAGATGGGCTTCGAGACCCTGGTGGAAGCCGGCTACGCTCCCGAAATGGCCTACTTCGAGTGCCTGCACGAGCTGAAGCTGATCGTGGACCTGATGTACGAAGGCGGCATCGCCAACATGAACTACTCCATCTCCAACAACGCGGAGTATGGCGAGTACGTGACCGGCCCCGAAGTCATCAACGAAGAATCCCGCTACGCCATGCGCAACGCCCTGAAGCGCATCCAGACCGGCGAATACGCCAAGATGTTCATCCTGGAAGGCAAGACCGGCTACCCCAGCATGACCGCCCGCCGCCGCCTGACCGCCGATCATCCCATCGAGCAGGTCGGTTCCAAGCTGCGCGACATGATGCCCTGGATCAAGAAGAACAAGCTGGTGGACCAGTCCAAGAACTAAGACTGGCGCGGGGCGGAGCTAACCGGAGGCGCAGGCTGCACGCGCTTTCCGGGGCTCCGCCCCGGTTTCGTTGCAACTCCCGTCTTCACGCTGCGGCCCCGGCCGGAGCGTCCGCAAAACAGCCCTGAGAGCGCGTCCTTGAACAACTATCCCCATCCCATCATCGCCCGCGAAGGCTGGCCCTTCCTGACCATCGCCGTGGTGGCGGCCCTTGCCGGCAGCGCCTTTGCCCCGGTTTACGTGGCCGTGCCCCTGTGGATCATCGCCCTCTTCGTGCTGCAGTTTTTCCGCGACCCGGCGCGCAAGATCGCCGGCGGCGCCAAGACCATCGTGGCCCCCGCCGACGGCCGCATCGTCGCCGTGGAAAAGGCCCTGGACCCCTACCTCAACCGTGAGGCAGTGAAGGTCAGCGTCTTCATGAACGTCTTCAACGTGCACTCCAACCGCAGCCCGGTGGACGGCACCGTGCAACAGAAGTGGTACAACCCGGGCGCCTTCGTCAATGCCGCCCTGGACAAGGCCTCCGTCGAGAACGAGCGCTGCGCCCTGTGGATCAAGACCGCCGACGGCCAGGACGTGACCTCGGTGCAGGTGGCCGGCCTGGTGGCCCGGCGCATCCTCAACTACGTGGATGGCGGCGTGCAGCTGGCCCGGGGCCAGCGTTACGGCTTCATCCGCTTCGGCTCCCGCGTGGACGTGTACCTGCCCCTGGATGCCCGCATCAAGGCCAGCATCGGGGAGAAGGTGTATGCTTCCTCCACCGTTCTTGCCGAGTTGGCGTAATTCACAGAAAAAATGTCCGAACTGAAACCCCGCAAGGTCCTCTTCAACCCGGAATTGAAACGCCGGGGCATCTACGTCCTCCCCAACCTGTTCACCACCGCCGCCCTGTTCGCCGGCTTCTTCGCCATCGTCCAGGCCATGAACGGGTTCTATGAGCAGTCCGCCGTGGCCATTTTCGTGGCCATGGTGCTGGACGGGCTGGACGGCCGGGTGGCGCGCCTGACCCACACCCAGAGCGCCTTCGGTGCCGAATACGATTCCCTGTCCGACATGGTCTCCTTCGGCGCCGCGCCCTCCCTGGTGATCTACGAGTGGGCCCTGCGCGGCATGGGCAAGCTGGGCTGGATCGCCGCCTTCATCTACTGCGCCGGCGCCGCCCTGCGTCTGGCCCGCTTCAACACCACCCTGGAAGTGATCGACAAGCGCTTCTTCCAGGGCCTGCCCAGCCCGGCTGCGGCCGCCCTGGTGGCGGGCTTCGTCTGGCTGATGCTGGACAACGACATCGTCGGCAGCGATGTGCGGGTCATCGCCTGCATCCTGACCATCTTTGCCGGCGTCTCCATGGTCACCAACTGCCGCTTCTACAGCTTCAAGGACATCAACCTGCGCAAGAGCGTGCCCTTCATCTTCGTCGGTGCCATCGTCCTCGCCTTCGCCCTGGTCTTCATGTATCCCCCGGGCGTGCTGTTCGGCCTGTTCGTGGTCTATGCCCTCTCCGGCTACGCCCTCTCCGGCCTGCGCCTGCTGCGGCGCAAGCCCGCCTCCACTCCCCTCTGATTCACCTTCCGGGTGGCGGCGGGAAGCTCACTTCCAGCCGCGCACCTCCCAGCACCGGGGCCTCGTCCAGCCAGACGTCGGCCCCGTGCTGTTTGGCGATCTCCCTGACGATGGCCAGGCCCAGGCCGCAGCCTTCCGGATTCTGTTCCCCGTTGATGCGGTGGAAGCGCTCGAACACCTTTTCCCGCTGCTCCGGCGCAATGCCCGGGCCGGTGTCGTCCACCTGCAGCACGGCCGCCCCGTCCCGGGCGAAAGTCCGCACCGTGACGCTGCCGCCGGCGGGCGTGTAATGGATGGCGTTATCGATGAGGTTGCTCAGCAGCTCCTCCAGCAGCCGCGGGTGGCCGAGGAGGGGGGCCGGCGCCAGGTCGAAACCCAGGTCGATATTGCGTTCCAGGGCCCGGGGGTGCCAGGTCTCGGCGCACTGGTGCACCACTTCCACCAGGTCCAGGGGCTTCATCGCCTGTTCGCCGCCCGGCTCGGCCCGGGCCAGGGCCAGCAGCTGGTGGGCCAGGTGGGTGAGGCGCCGGGTGGCGGCCAGGATGCGTTCCAGCTCGGCCCGCAGTTCCCCGGTCTGGGTCGGGGCCGGGCCGTTGAGGCGGCGCAGGGCCAGTTCCGCCTGGGCCTGCAGGGCGGCCAGGGGTGTGCGCAGCTGGTGGGCCGCATCGGAGACGAAGTTGCGCTGGGCCGAGAGGGAGCCGTCGAGGCGGGACAGCAGATGATTCAGTTCTTCCACCAGGGGGCCGATTTCCCGGGGCACCCGGTCCGAGGAGACGGCGCTGAGGTCGTGGTGGGAGCGCTGGGAGAGCTGCTCCCGCAGGTCCTCCACCGGCTTCAGGCCGTGGCGGATGCCGAGCCAGCCCAGGCCCAGGGTGGCCGCCACCAGCAGCAGTTCCGGCAGCAGCATGGAGGTGAGGATTTCCCGCACCAGGTTGTCCCGCTTGGTCTGGGTCTCGGCCGCCAGAATGAGCAGGGGAATGCCTTCGCGCAGGACGAAGAGGGCGGCGACCCGCACTTCCCGGTCGTGGAACCAGCCGTCGTAGTAGATGCGGCCGTCCTCGGGCAGCTGCTGGGGCGGGCGCGGAATGCCCCGGTGGCCGGCGACGGATTCGCCCTGGGGGCCGATGACCTCGTAGAAGACGTTGTCGTAGCGGTCGGTGAGGAGGATTTCCTGGGCCTGGGACGGCAGGTTGAGCACCGGGTGGCCGCTGACGATGTGGATCTGGCCGGAGAGGGCGAGGGAGGTGTCGAGCAGGGCCCGGTCGTAGGCCCAGGTGGCGGAACGCAGGGCGATGCCGTAGGCCATCAGGCCGCCGGCCGCCACCAGGGCCAGCATGGCCGGCAGCAGCCAGATCAGCAGCAGGCGCCGCAGGCTAGGCTGGCGGATCATCGCTGGCCGCGTCCGCGCCGTCCTCGTCCTTCGGCTTTTCCAGGTAGTAGCCCAGGCCGCGCACGGTGCGGATGGAAATGCCCCCGGTCTCCAGCTTGACCCGCAGGCGAGAGATGAATTTCTCGATGGCGTTGGGGGTGATGTCCTCGTCCCAGCTGTAGAGGGACTGCATGATCTGTTCCTTGCTGACGATGCGGTTGGCCCGGCTGACCAGGAACTCCAGGGCCGCCCACTCCCGGGCGGTCAGGTCCAGGGGCTCCTCCCCCAGCCAGGCCCGCTTGCCCACCGTGTCCAGACGCAGCTTGCCCAGGCGCAGCTCCGGGTCCGGCTGGGTGCGGCCGCGGCGGATCAGGGCCCGGGCCCGTGCTTCCAGTTCGGACAGGGCGACCGGCTTGACCAGATAGTCGTCGGCGCCCAGGTCCAGCAGGCGCACCCGTTCCTCCAGGGCTTCCCGGGCCGAGAGGATCAGCACCGGCGTCGCCAGCTTGCGTCCGCGCAGCCGTTGCAGCACCTCGCTGCCTTCCATTCCCGGCAGGCCCAGGTCCAGGATGGCCAGGTCATAGTTCTGGTCCGTCAGCCAGCTGTCGGCCTGCTTACCGTCCCGGGTCCAGTCCGTGACGTAGCCCGATTGCCGCAAAGCCTTCACCAGCCCGTCGGCCAGCAACTCGTCGTCTTCCACCAGGAGAATGCGCATGGGGCGTCAGTAGTTGGTCAGTAAGGGGCAATACGATACCAGCCTCCTAGGTATCGAGAAACTGCAGGCCGCTTCGATGTCACGTTCCCTCCTCATCTGTCTGGCCCTGCTGGCGACCGGCCCCGCCTCACTGCATGCCGCCGAGCCGCTGCAGGAGCTGGGCCTGGCCCAGGCCGAGGCCCTGTGGCTGGCCCACAACCGGGAAGTGCGGCTGGCCAGGGAGGGCGTGCAGGCGGCCCAGGCGGACAGCCTCACCGCGGCCCAGGCGCCCAATCCCCAGTTCAGCCTGTCCACCTCCTCCATCAACCCCCGCAGCGGCATCGGTGCCGGCAGCCTGGGGCAGAAGCGGGTGGATTCGGTGCTGCGACTGGATCAGGTGATCGAGCGGGGCGACAAGCGGGAGCTGCGCCAGCAGGTGGCCGGCGCCGCCCTCGAAGCCGCCGGCCAAGGCCTGGCGGAGGTGCAGCGGCAGAGCCGCTTCCAGCTGCGGGTCGCCTACTGGGACCTGCGTCTGGCCCAGGAGCGCCGCCAGGTGGCCGAAGAAAGCGGCGAACTCTACCGGCGCAGCGTCAAGGCGGCGGAGATGCGCCTCAAGGTGGGCGATGTGGCCGGCGCCGACGTTTCCCGCCTGCGCATCGAGGCCGGTCGCGCCGAGAACGAGGCCCGGGCGGCCCAGGCCGAGCTGGAGCGGGCCCGCCAGAACCTGGCCTACCTGATCGGCAAGGAATCCGAGGCCGCCAGCCTGCGGGCGACGGAGCCCTGGCCCCGCAGCGAAGGCGAGGCGGTCACCGCCCGCCGTCCCGAGCTGGAGAGCCGGGCCGACGTTCTCGCCGCCCGGGCCCGGGTCAAGGCTGCCGAAGCTGCCCGGGAGCTGGCGCGGGCCGCCCGCAGCCGGGACGTGACGGTGGGCGTGCAGTTCGAACACTTTCCCCCGGGCGATGCATCGCCCAACAACACCTACGGGGTCAGCCTGAGCGTGCCCCTGTTCCTGCGCCATGCCTACGAGGGCGAGATCGCCCGGGCCGAGGCCGAACTGCTGGCTGCCCGCAGCCAGGAGGAACAGGTGCGGGCCCAGGCCCTGGGCGAGGTGGCCCAGGCCGAATCCCTGCTGGGCGCCGCCCGGGAGCGCCGTCAGCGGCTCGAGGACGGCCTGCTGGCCGAGGCCGAGCGGGTCGCCAGCGCCAGCGAATATGCCTACGGCCGCGGCGCCCTGGGCCTGCTCGACCTGCTCGACGCCCGCCGCACCCTGCGCGCCGTGCGCCTCGATGCCGCCATTCTCCGGGCCGAATACGCCAAAGCCCTGGCCGCCTGGCAGGCGGTCCTGGGCCAATAGAACAAAAGGAACGCCCATGAAGCCCCTGAAGCACTCCCCCCTGCTGCAGAAAAAAGTCCTGCTCCCCCTGGGCATCGCCGGGGCCCTGGCCGTGGCGGCCGCGCTGGTCCTGCGTCCGGCCGGACCGCCGGCCGGACCGGCGCCCCTGGCCAAGCCGGCCCTCAACACCAACCACAGCATCAGCTTCCCGCCGGGGGCGCCCCAGCTGGCCTACCTGCGCATTGAGGCCGCTCCCGAGCTGCCGGTGCCCCTGCTGGAACCCCTGGCCGGACGGGTGGGCTACGACGAAAACCGTACTGCCCGCATCTTCGCTCCCACCAATGGCCGGGTGCTGAAGGTGCTGGCCCAGGCCGGCGACACGGTCAAGGCCGGCGCCCCCCTGCTGACCCTGGACGTGCCGGACTACGCCGACCTGCGCAAGGCCGAGTCGGACCGGGAGACCAAGCGCTCCGCCCTGGAACGGAGCAAGGCCCTCTACGAACTGGAAGTGGTGGCGCGCAAGGACCTGGAGGCCAGCCAGAACGATTACCGGGCGGCCGAGGCCGAAGTGGAGCGCAGCCGCGCCCGTCTGCGCAATCTCTCGCCCCTGGCCGGGGAGAGCGGTTTTGCCCTGCGCACGCCCCTGGCCGGCATCGTCACCGAGCGCCAGGCCAGCCCCGGCGTCGAGGTCCGCCCCGACGGTGCCGCGCCCCTGTTCGTGGTCAGCGATCCCCGCTCCCTGTGGGTCATGGCCGAACTGACGGAAAAGGACCTGGGCAAGCTGAAGGTGGGCCAGGCCGTTTCCATCGCCGTGGACGCCTATCCGGAACAACGCTTTCCCGGCACGGTGGAGGCCATCGGCGACGTGCTCGATCCCCAGTCCCGCCGGGTGCCGGTGCGCTGTGCCGTGGCCAACCCGGAGCGCCGCCTGAAGCCGGAGATGTTCGCCCGCATCGTGCCGGAGAATCCGGACCGGCGCCTGCCCAAGGTGCCCAACACCGCCCTGGTGACCGAAGGCCTGCACACCTATCTCTTCGTCGAATCCGAGCCGGGGGTGGTGGCCCGGCGCGAGGTGGTGCTGGCCTTCCGTGGCCACGACAGCAGCTTCGTCGAAAGCGGGCTGAAGGCCGGGGAGCGGGTGGTCACCGCCGGTGCCCTGCTGCTCAATGCCGAGCTGGCCGGGAACTGAGGCCATGCTGGAACGCCTGGTTACCTTCGCCCTGGCCCAGCGCCTGTTCGTCATCGTCGGCGTCCTGGTGCTGATCGCCGTGGGCGGCTACGCCGTGGTCAATCTGCCCATCGAGGCCTTCCCCGACGTGCAGGACGTGCAGGTCAACATCGTCACCCAGGCCCCGGGCCTGGCGCCGGAGGAAGTGGAACGCAGCATCTCCCTGCCCATCGAGCGGGAGATGAACGGGGTGCCGCGCATGACCCAGCTGCGCTCCGTCTCCATCACCGGCCTGTCCATCGTCACCCTGACCTTTGCCGACAACACGGACGACTATTTCGCCCGCCAGCAGGTGACGGAAAAGCTGCAGAACGTGGTCTTGCCGCCCGGCGCCCAGCCCGGGCTGGCGCCCCTGACCACGGCGGTGGGGGAAATCTACCGCTATGTCTTCGAGGCCCCCGCCGACATGCCTCTGCACGAGGTGCGGGCCCTGCAGGACTGGGTGGTGCGGCCGGCCCTGCGCCGGGTCACCGGGGTGGCCGACGTGGTCAGCTTCGGCGGCGCGGTGAAGGAATACCAGGTGCGCATCGACCCGGCCCGCCTGCGCAAGTTCGCGGTCAGCATCGACCAGGTCTCCCAGGCCCTGGCCAGCAACAACGCCAACGCCGGCGGCGGCATCATGCGCCGCGGCGACGAGGCTCTGGTGGTGCGTTCCATCGGCCTGCTGTCCAAGGTGGACGACATCGCCCGGGTCACCGTGGCGGTGCGGGACGGCAAGCCCATCCTGGTGGGCGACGTGGCCCGGGTCGAGATCGGCCCCCGCACCCGCTCCGGCATCGTCTCCTTCAACGAGCGGGACGACGTGGTGCAGGGCATCGTGCAGATGAGCAAGGGCCAGAATGCCATCAAGGTCTCCGCCGCCCTCAAGGAGGAAATGGCCCGGGTCGGCGAGCGCCTGCCCGCGGGCGTGCGCCTGGTGCCCATCTACGACCGCATCGAACTGGTCAAGCACACCGTGCACACCGTCAGCGAAAACCTGCTGGTGGGGGCGGTGCTGGTGGTGGGCATCCTGATCCTGTTCCTGCGCTCCTGGTTCGCCGCCGCCGTGGTGGCGGTGGTGATTCCCCTGTCCCTGCTCACCGCCTTCGTCATGATGCATACCAAGGGCGTGGCGGCCAATCTCATCTCCCTGGGGGCGGTGGACTTCGGCATCATCATCGACGGCGCCGTGGTGCTGGTGGAGGCCCTCATGGTGCGCCTGGCCATGGGCGAGCCGGAGAAGAACCCCCTGCACGGCACCCTGCAGTGGCGCATGCTGACCCTGAAGCACACCGCCATCGAGATGGGGCACCCGATCATCTTCTCCAAGGCCATCATCATCCTGGCCTTCCTGCCCATCTTCACCTTCGAGCGGGTGGAGGGGAAGATTTTCGCCCCCATGGCCTACACCCTCTCCTTCGCCATCATCGGCGCCATCCTGCTGACCCTGACCCTGACCCCGGCCCTGACCTCCTTCTACCTGAAGCAGCACAACCTGGCGGAAAAGCACCTGGACTGGATGCACCGCCTGCAGGGGCGCTACCGGGACCTGATGCAGTGGGCCGACGGCCGGCGGCGGCAGATCGTGGTCGGCTCCGGCCTCATCCTGGCCCTCTCCCTGGCCCTGGTGCCCCACCTGGGCAGCGAATTCCTGCCCAAGCTGGACGAGGGCAACATCTGGCTCACCGTGACCCTGCCGCCGGCCACCAACCTGGCCAAGACCAAGGAGGTGGAGCAGGAGGTGCGGCGCATCCTGCTGTCCTATCCGGAGGTGAGCAAGGTCATCGCCCACGTCGGCCGTCCCGACGACGGCACCGACCCCAAGGGCCCCAACAACATGGAAATCCTGGCGGACTTGAAGCCCCACAACGAGTGGCGCTTCCCCAGCAAGGAAGCCCTCATCGCCGACATGAGCGGGAAGATCCGGGCCATTCCCGGGGTGCCCACCAACTTCTCCCAGGTCATCGAGGACAACGTGCAGGAATCCATTTCCGGGGTGAAGGGGGAGATCGCGGTGAAAATCTTCGGCCCCGACCTGGACATCCTGGAGGACAAGGCGGAGCAGGTGGTGGGCGTGCTCGGCGCCATCCACGGCGCCGCCGACGTGGCCGCCATCAAGGTCAGCGGCCAGACCGAGCTGGACATCACCCTGGACCGGGAACGCATGGCCCGCTACGGCATCAGCGCCCAGGACGTCAATGCCACGGTGCAGACGGCCCTGGCCGGCAGCGCCGTGGCGGTCTTCTACGACGGCGACCGCCGCTTCGACATCGTGGTGCGCCTGGAGAAGGAATACCGGGACGCGGTGGACGACGTGGCGGACCTGCCCATCGCCCTGCCCCACAGCGACCATCCCTCCCTGGCCGACCCCGGCACCATACCCCTGGCCGCCATCGCCCATGTGGAAGTGCGCCAGGGCCCGGCCCGCATCGCCCGGGAGGCCGGCGGCCGCTATGTGGCGGTGAAGGCCAACCTGCTGGGGCGGGACCAGGGCAGCTTCGTCGCCGAGGCCATGGCCAAGGTCAAGGAGCGGGTGCATCTGCCCAGCGGCTACAGCATGACCTGGGGCGGCCAGTTCGAGAACCAACAGCGGGCCACCAAGCGCCTGGCAGTGATCGTGCCCCTCTCGGTGCTGGGCATTTTCGTGCTGCTGTTCTGGGCCTTCCGCTCCATGCCCTTCGCCCTGCTGGTGCTGGGCATGGTGCCCTTCACCTGGGTCGGCGGCATCCTCGGCCTGGCCGCCGCCGGTCTGCACATGTCCGTCTCCGCCGCCGTCGGCTTCATCGCCGTGGCCGGCATCTCGGTGCAGAACGGGGTGATCATGGTGGAGCAGTTCCTCGAGGGCGTACGCAACGGCCAGAGCGTCGCCGTTTCGGTGCGGGAAGGCGCCGTCGGCCGCCTGCGCCCGATCCTCATGACAGCCCTGATGGCCGGCCTGGGCCTGCTGCCGGCGGCCCTCTCCCACGGCATCGGCTCCGAGACCCAGCGGCCCTTCGCCGTGGTCATCGTCGGCGGCATCGTCTCCGCCACCATCTTCACCCTGATCCTGCTGCCGCTGCTGTTCCCGGCCCTGTGCCGGACCGAGGAAAACTGAGGCGGCACTCCCCCGGGAGGCAGGAGGGACGGCCCTCTCCGGGCATCCATGCCCGACAGTGGCGTCCCTTCTGCCTTGCAGGGCATCCCGCTTTGGCGGCGCGGTGCGCTAGAATCCTTTCCCCTGCGCAAATAATTCCAGCGGCGGCAGATTCCGGAGAGAGACCATGAAACAGCAGCTGATCATTTTCGACACCACCCTGCGCGACGGCGAACAGAGCCCCGGCGCTTCCATGACCAAGGAAGAGAAGCTGCGGGTGGCCCGCCAGCTCGAGCGGATGCGGGTGGATGTGATCGAGGCCGGCTTCGCCGCCGCCTCTCCCGGCGATTTCGACGCCATCCACGCCATCGCCGAGGCGATCAAGGATTCCACCGTCTGTTCCCTGGCCCGGGCCAACGAGAACGACATCCGCCGCGCCGGCGAGGCCATCAAGCCAGCCGCCCGGGGCCGCATCCACACCTTCATCGCCACCAGCCCGATCCACATGGAGAAGAAGCTGCGCATGAGCCCGGACCAGGTGGTGGAACAGGCGGTCAAGGCCATCGGCTGGGCCCGGGAATACACCAACGACGTGGAATTCTCCGCCGAGGATGCGGGCCGCTCCGAGATCGATTTCCTCTGCCGCATTTTCGAGGCCGTGATCAAGGCCGGCGCCACCACCATCAACGTGCCCGACACCGTGGGCTACAACCTGCCCAGCCAGTTCGCCGAGACCATCCGCCAGCTGATCGAGCGGGTGCCCGGTGCCGACAAGGTGGTGTGGTCCGTGCACTGCCACAACGACCTGGGCCTGGCCGTGGCCAATTCCCTGGCCGCCGTGCTGGCCGGCGCCCGCCAGGTGGAATGCACCATCAACGGCCTGGGCGAACGGGCCGGCAATGCCTCTCTGGAAGAGGTGGTGATGGCCACCCGCACCCGGGCCGACATCTTCCCGGTGGAAACCCGGGTCGACACCACCCAGATCGTGCCCGCCTCCAAGCTGGTGTCCCAGATCACCGGCTACCCGGTGCAGCCGAACAAGGCCATCGTCGGCGCCAATGCCTTCGCCCATGAGTCCGGCATCCACCAGGACGGCGTGCTCAAGCACCGGGAAACCTACGAGATCATGCGGGCCGAAGACGTGGGCTGGTCCCAGAACAAGCTGGTGCTGGGCAAGCACTCCGGCCGCAACGCCTTCAAGACCCGCCTGGCCGAACTGGGCATCGACCTGCCCAGCGAAGAGGCCCTCAACGCCGCCTTCGCCCGCTTCAAGGAACTGGCCGACAAGAAGCACGAGATTTTCGACGAGGATCTGCAGGCCCTGGTTTCCGACGAGACCGTGACGCCGGAGCAGGAGCACTACAAGCTGGTCTATTCCCAGGTCTGCTCCGAAACCGGGGAGATTCCCGAATCCGCCGTCACCCTTGCCGTCGGCGGCGCCGAGCACAAGGCGGCTTCCTCGGGCAGCGGTCCGGTGGATGCCACCTTCAAGGCCATCGAGAAAATCGCCGCCAGCGGCGCCGAGCAGCTGCTCTATTCGGTCAATGCCATCACCACCGGCACCGATGCCCAGGGCGAAGTGACCGTGCGCCTGGCCAAGGGCGGGCGCATCGTGAACGGCCAGGGGGCCGATACGGATATCGTCATCGCCTCGGCCAAGGCCTATCTCAACGCCCTCAACAAGCTCCACTCCTCCCTGGAAAAGCTCAATCCCCAGGGCGATATCTGAATGGGCTGAACTGGCCGCGTCGGCCAAGTGCAGCAGCGGCCGGGCAGCGCCCGGCCCGGGCCCTCACCCTGCGGTGGGGGCCTTTTGCTTGGATGGGCGGGTGAGGCGGGCGTAGGCCACGACGCAGGCGAAGAAGGCCAGGCTGAGCAGGGTTTCGATGCCCGCCAGCCACTGGGTCAGGCCCTGGTCGGAGGTGACCCGCACGGACCCTTCGGCCAGATAGAAGAGAATGAAAAGGGAGCTCCACTGGTAGGTGTAGCGGCGCCCCTTGAGGATGCCGAACAGGGGCGGCAGCAGGAACACCGCCTTCAGCGCCAGCCAGGAGCCACCCGGCTTGAGCGGCGCCAGCCATAGCTCCCAGGCCAGGCAGAGAAAGATCAGGGCGATCAGCAGGGTGCTGGCGATGAGGACGAGGCGTTTTTCCATGACGGGGCTTCCAGGCGGGGTCGGCTATTATAGCGGCGGTGTCGGGGCGGCCTGTCCCGGGTTTTTTCCTATTTGATGGTGGCGATGGCCAGACGACGTTACTCCCAGCGGGAAGGCATGCTGCCGGAAATGTTCAGACGTTTCCGGGAGGAGCGCTTCACCCAGACCGCCGCCAGCCTGGCGTACACCACCCTGCTGTCCCTGGTGCCCCTGGTGGGCCTGGTGGTGGCCGTGCTCTCGGACCTGCCCTTCTTCCCGGTGATCCTGGATCAGGTGAACACCTTCCTGGTGGCCAACCTGCTGCCGGACAAGGCCGGCGTGGTGATCGCCAAGTACACCCTGATCTTTTCCCAGAAGGTCAATCGCCTGACCTGGCTCGGCGTCATGGTGCTGGCCGGCACGGCCCTGGTGCTGATGCTGACCATCGAGCGGGCCCTCAACCACGTCTGGCAGGTCGGCGTCTCCCGTTCCCCGGGGCGGCGGCTGAAACTTTATCTGGTGATCGCCCTGCTCGGGCCCCTGGTGCTCGGCGCCGTCTTCGGCGTCACCTCCTACGTGGTGACGGCCTCCCTGGGCTTCTTCAACGAGGCGCTCTGGGTGCGCAACGCCCTGCTCAAGGCCCTTTCGGCGGTACTGCTGGGGGGCTTCTTCGCCTTCCTCTATTTCGCCGTACCCAATGTGCCGGTGCGCCTGCGCCATGCCATCTGGGGCGGGGCCTTCGCCTCCCTGGCCATCACCCTGATGCAGCGCGGCTTCGAGTTCTACCTGGCCAAGGTGCCGTCCTATACCCTGATCTACGGCGCCTTCGCCGCCGTGCCCATCTTCCTGGTGTGGCTGTACCTGTCCTGGCTGGTGGTGCTGCTGGGCGCCCTGCTGGCCGCCACCCTGCACCGCCGCAATCCGCCGGGAGGCTAGTCCGGCTGTTCCTCGACGGCGATGGAGAAAATCTCCACCCGGGCCGTCTGTTCGTCCAGGCTGGTGGTGCGCACTTCCTTGATTTCCAGGTTGTCCCGTTCCACCAGCAGCACGAAGCGCCCCTGGTCCGCCGGCAGCAGCCCGGCCGGAGTCACCAGGGAGTCGTTGGGCCGCAGGCCCGGAACGGCGGGCAGGACCAGGACATGGGGGTGGGCGCTGGCATTCTCGCCGGGCAGGGCGATGGTGGCGGGCAGGGCCTTGGGGGCCAGGATCTGCAGGCCGATCTCCAGGTGCTCCGGATTTTCCGAGAGGGCCCAGCGCACGATGCAGGCCTGCCAGCCGCCGCGGCCCGGCGGATGGTTTTCCGGCTTGAGGGCCACCACGTCGCCCACTTCCAGCTTTTCCGAGGTGCCGGCAAGGTGCATCAGGGCGTAGCCGTCCGGGCTCTCGTTGGTGATCATCCAGGAGGAGCCTTCGCCTTCTTCCAGGGAAGGGCCGCGCAGCAGGCCGGCCAGGGGTTCCAGGCCGGCGTGCAGGGTCACCCGGTAGCTCTGGCGCCGGCGCGGGAAGCGCCGCCGGGCCGGGTTGCCCCAGAAGCGGATGAGGCGGCGCAGGACGCTGCGCCCGCTCAAGGTGGCGGCGAATTCGGGCAGTTCGCTGGCGCCTGTCCGCTGGCTGCCGGATTCCAGGGTGTGCAGCTGCCGCTCGAGGAAATGGGCCAGCTGGTCGCAGGAGAACCACAGCACCGGCGTTTCCGGCGGCGGCAGGCGGCGGGCCAGGGCCACGGCCGGGCTGTCCCGGTTGGGATCGATCCAGAACAGGCCCCGGTGGCGCTCGTCGGTGATGCTGAGGAATTCCAGCCGGTGTCCGTGCCGTTGGGCGATGTCGGCAATGAATTCCAGTTCCCGGGCGCTGAAGGAGGCAGGCTGGGCGCAGGCCAGGAGCAGGGTGCTGGCGTATTCGTTCTCGATGCTGGAGGCGGTGCCTTCGGGCGGTTGCCCCTGCAGGCCCCGTTCCCGGGCCAGGGCGTAGGTGCGGTGGGCGGCTTCCCAGATGCCGACGGCGGCGGGGGAGGCTACCAGGGCGCTGATCAGTAGGTGCTGCTTGAGCAGGTGCTGGGCGCGCCAGAGAATCACGTCCTGGGGCTGGCGCAGGCCCTTCACCAGGTGTTCGTCCACCTGGTCCTGCAGGATGGTAAGGAAGTTGCGGGCCAGCAGTTCCAGCAGTTCCTGGGCGGACTTGACCAGGGCCCGCAGCTTGCGCGGCAGGGGCAGGCCGGCCTCGTCCAGGCTGGGGGTCAGCCGGGCCACCGCGGCAACGCTGCGGGCGTGGATCAGGTCCAGGACCCGGTGGCGCTGCTGGGCGCTGGCCGCCGTGTCCTCCATGGCCAGCAGGTGGCCCTTGAGGGTCGTCAGCTCCTGCCCCAGGTCGCCGGACGGCGGCAGTCCCAGCCATTCGATGATGGCGGTGACGCCCAGGGGGGGCGGCGCGGTTTCCGGGGGAACGGAGGACGGTTCGCTCATGGCGTGGTCGGTCAGGGGCGGCGGCGCCGGCTCAAGGGCGCCCGCGGGAGTGTAAAGGTGCGTGGATTATAGCGTGCCGTGTCGCCATCTCCAGGGATTTGCCCGACAGGCGGGCGTTTCCGGGGAGTTCCCGGCCGCCAGGCGGCGGGGGCGGGGCGGATTTGTTTCCCGTTTCCGCCGGGGCAAAGTAGGGGCTTGTTTTATTGCTTGTTTTGCCGCGGTTTATTGTTATAATCTTGCCCTTTTTCTGATTTCGGAAGAGAACAACGATGGTTGTCATTCGCCTTGCCCGTGGCGGCGCCAAGAAGCGCCCCTTCTACAACATGGTGGTTACCGATTCCCGTAACCGTCGCGACGGCCGTTTCGTCGAGCGCGTGGGTTTCTACAACCCCGTGGCCTCCGGTAATGCCGAAGGCCTGGTGATCAAGATGGATCGCCTGACCTACTGGACCGACAACGGCGCCCAGCTGTCCCCGACCGTGGCCCGCCTGGTCAAGCAGTTCGCTGCCAAGGCTGCCTGATAAAGCGTGACGGCAACTGATACCAACCCGGTCATCGTCCTGGGGAAGATCACCGTCCCCTACGGTATCCAGGGCTGGGTCAGAATCCACCCCTTCGCCGACGATCCCCTCGCCTGGGCCAAAATGCCCGAGTGGTGGGTGGCAACGGAGAAGGGGGACGGGGCGGCCGAAGTGCCTTTGGCACAATGGCGCTCCTGCAAGTTGAAGCAATGCCGCTGGCACGGAGACGGGCTGGTTGCAAGGCTTGAAGGCGTTGACGACCGGAATGCCGCCGAGGCCCTGCAAGGGTTTCTGGTGGGCGCTCCCCGGGAAGCGATGCCGGCTACGTCGGAAAACGAGTTTTACTGGACCGATCTGATCGGTCTGGACGTGGTCAATACCCGCGACGAGAAGCTGGGCCAGGTGGTCGGGCTGATCGAAACCGGGGCCAACGACGTGTTGCGCGTCGCCGCCGAAGACGGGGAGGAGCGTCTGCTGCCCTTCGTTGCCGCGGTGGTGCTGGCGGTGGAGCAGTCTGACCACCGCATTCGCGTCGAGTGGGAAAAGGATTGGTGAAAGTCCGCCCGGCTTCGCCTCCGAGGATCGGTTGAGCGTGCGTTTCGACGTCGTCAGCCTCTTTCCGGAGATGTTCGCCGCCCTGGCCAACTTCGGCATCAGCCGTCGGGCCCTGGAGGACGGGCGCTGGGTGTTGAATACCTGGAACCCGCGGGATTTCACCGACAACAATTACCGGACCGTGGACGATCGCCCCTATGGCGGCGGCCCGGGCATGGTGATGCTGCCTGAGCCTCTGGAAAAAGCCATTACGGCGGCCAAGGAGTCCCAGCGGCAGAATGGGGTGGCCCAGCCCCGGGTGATCTATCTGTCACCCCAGGGGCGCCCCCTGACTCACGCCAGCGTCATGCGGCTGAAGGAAGAAGCGGGTCTGATCCTGCTTTGCGGCCGCTACGAGGGAGTGGACGAGCGTCTGATCGAACGCTGCGTTGACGAGGAAGTGTCGATCGGGGATTTCGTCCTCTCGGGCGGCGAGATTCCGGCCATGGCCCTGATGGATGCCGTGGTGCGGCAACTGCCGGGGGTGCTCAACGATGCCACCTCGGCCGAGCAGGACTCCTTCGTGGACGGACTGCTGGATTGCCCCCATTACACCCGCCCCGAGGTGTATGCAGAAATGCCGGTGCCGCCGGTGCTGTTGTCCGGCCACCACAAGGACATTCGCCGCTGGCGACTGAAACAGTCGCTGGCGCGGACCCGGGAGCGTCGCCCGGAGCTGTACGCCAAATGGCTGACGCAACAGACCGAGGGAGGCAAAAAGCTTTCCAAGGAAATTACGCAACTCCTCGGCGAACTCGAAAGAGAAGCGCAAGCGGAGCAATGCGGTGAGATGAAAAGCAGTTCTTAACTTAGGAAGTACTCACATGAACCTGATTGCACAACTGGAACAAGAAGAAATCGCCCGCCTGACCGCCGGCAAGACCATCCCCGAATTCGCCCCCGGCGACACCGTGGTGGTTGGCGTGAACGTGGTGGAAGGTACCCGCAAGCGGGTCCAGGCCTACGAAGGCGTGGTCATCGCCAAGCGCAACCGCGGCCTCAACTCCGCTTTCACCGTGCGCAAGATTTCCTCCGGCGAAGGCGTGGAACGGACTTTCCAGACCTACTCCCCCCTGATCGCTTCCATCGAAGTGAAGCGTCGCGGCGACGTGCGTCGTGCCAAGCTGTACTACCTGCGTGACCGTTCCGGCAAGTCCGCCCGCATCAAGGAAAAGCTGGTCCTCAAGCGCGGCTAAGCTGTTTGGCCGTTGCCATGAAAAGGGCGCCGCAAGGCGCCCTTTTTTTATGCCTGAATTCCTCCGGCGCTACTTCTTCTTGCGCCAGGGACATTTCTTGCAACCCTTCTTGCAGCACTTGCCTGACATTGCAGCTCCTCGGCTTGGTGTCCCGCCCCGGGGACTCGCCGGATTAGTCAGTCGTTATCAAGAATGGTTCGCAATGTTTTGCGCTATCAGGCGCGCTTGTCCTTCTCGATCAGGGCGTAGGCGGAGTGGTTGTGGATGGACTCGAAGTTTTCCGATTCCACCACGTAGTGGTCGATGCGGGGATCTTCGTTGAGGCGGGCGGCCACGTCCCGCACCATGTCCTCGACGAACTTGGGGTTGTCGTAGGCCCGCTCGGTGACCCACTTCTCGTCCGGCCGCTTGAGCAGGCCGAACAGTTCGCAGGATGCCTGGGCTTCCACCATCTGCACCAGGTCCTCGATCCAGAGGAAGGCGTTGAGGCGGGCGGTGACGGTGACGTGGGAGCGCTGGTTGTGGGCGCCGTAGTTGGAGATTTCCTTGGAGCAGGGGCACAGGCTGGTCACCGGCACCACCACCCGCACCGTGGAGGTGATGCGGCCGTCGGCGATTTCGCCGATCAGGGTGACGTCGTAGTCGAGCAGGCTCTGCACGCCGGAGACCGGGGCGGTCTTGGCGATGAAGTAGGGGAAGCTCATCTCGATGTGGCCGCTGCGGGCCTCCAGGCGGGCGGCCATGGCCTGCAGCATGGTGGGGAAGGATTCCACCGAGATTTCCCGTTCGTGGCTGTTGAGAATCTCCACGAAGCGGGACATGTGGGTGCCCTTGAAGTTGTGCGGCAGGCCCACGTACATGTTGAAGCTGGCCACGGTGTGGCGCACGTCGCCGCCCTTGTCGCGGATTTTCACCGGATGGCGGATGGCCCGGATGCCCACCTTGTTGATGGCGATGCGGCGGGTGTCTTCGCTGTTCTGGACGTCGGGAATGGGAGTCTGGGAAGTAGTCATGGCGGGCTTATCTGCAGTGGGCCGGGCGGAGAGGCAATCGGGATGCGCCTTCCAGCCGGGCGGTGAGCCAATGGGGGCGCGCTTTCCCGGCCTTCAGGCGGCGAGCCGTTGCCGTACCTGGCGGACGATGCCGTCCACGTCCAGGCCCAGCTCGGCCAGCAGCAGGTTCTGGTCGCCGTGGTCGATGAAATGGTCGGGCAGGCCCAGGCGCAGCAGGGGCACGCTCAGGCCCATCTCTTCCAGGGCCCGGGCCACTTCGCTGCCGGCGCCGCCGATCAGGGCATTCTCTTCGACGCTGACCAGCAGCTCGTGGTTCCGCGCCAGCTCGGCCAGCAGCTCCCGGTCCAGGGGTTTGACGAAGCGCATGTTGGCGACGCTGGCATCCAGGACGTCGCCGGCTCCCAGGGCCGCCTGCACCATGCTGCCGAAGGCCAGCAGGGCCACGCCCTTGCCCTGGCGCCGGATCTCGCCCTTGCCCACGGGCAGGGCGGTGAGGGCCGTTTCCGGCGTCACGCCGCTGCCGCCGCCGCGGGGATAGCGCACGGCGCTGGGGCCGTCGATGCCCATGGCGGTGGTCAGCATCTTGCGGCATTCGTCTTCGTCCGCCGGGGCCATGATCACCAGGTTGGGGATGCAGGTCATGAAGGAAAGGTCGAAGGCGCCGTGGTGGGTGGCACCGTCGGCGCCCACCAGGCCGCCCCGGTCGATGGCGAAGACCACCGGCAGATTCTGCAGGGCCACGTCGTGCACCAGCTGGTCGTAGCCTCGCTGCAGGAAGGTGGAGTAGATCGCCACCACCGGCTTTAAGCCCTCGCAGGCCAGGCCGGCGGCGAAGGTGACGGCATGCTGTTCGGCGATGCCGACGTCGAAATAGCGTTCCGGGTACAGCTCGGCAAAGCGCACCAGGCCGGAGCCTTCGCCCATGGCCGGGGTGATGCCCACCAGGCGCGGCTCGGCCGCCGCCATGTCGCACAGCCAGTCGGAGAAGACCTGGGTGTAGGTCAGCTTGCCGCCGCCCTTGCCGCTCTGGATGCCCACTTCCGGCTGGAACTTGGAAACCCCGTGGTAGAGCACCGGGTTGGCCTCGGCCAGCTTGTAGCCCTGGCCTTTCTTGGTGATGACGTGGAGGAACTGGGGCCCCTTGAGACCCTTCAGGTTCTGCAGGGTGGGCACCAGGGCGTCTAGGTCGTGGCCGTCGATGGGGCCGATGTAGTTGAAGCCCAGCTCCTCGAACAGGGTGCCCGGGGTGAGCATGCCCTTGACGTGCTCCTCGGCCCGCTTCGCCAGTTCCAGCAGGGGCGGGGCCACGCCCAGCACCTTTTCGCCGGCGCGGCGGGCGGCGGAGTAGAGACCGCCGGAGAGCAGGCGGGCCAGGTACTTGTTCAGCGCGCCCACCGGGGGCGAGATGGACATGTCGTTGTCGTTGAGGATGACGAGCATGTTGGCGTCGGCGACACCGGCGTTGTTGAGGGCCTCGAAGGCCATGCCGGCGGACATGGCGCCGTCGCCGATGATGGCCACCGCCTTGCGGTTTTCCCCCTTCTGCTTGGCCGCCAGGGCCATGCCCAGTGCGGCGGAGATGGAGGTGGAGGAGTGGCCGACGCCGAAGGTGTCGTAGGCCGATTCGCAGCGTTTGGGAAAGCCGGAGAGGCCGCCGTGCATGCGCAGCTTGGCCATGCCGGCGCGGCGGCCGGTGAGGATCTTGTGGGGGTAGGTCTGATGGCCCACGTCCCACACCAGTCGGTCTTCCGGGGTGTCGAAGACGTAGTGCAGGGCGATGGTCAGTTCCACCGTGCCCAGGTTGGAGGAGAGATGGCCGCCGGTGCGGGACACCGACTCGACGATGAAGGTGCGCAGTTCTTCGGCCAGCTGGGGCAGCTGGCGCTTGTCCAGGCGGCGCAGCTGGGCCGGGCTGTCGATGGTGTCTAGCAGGGGTGTGGCGGTCATCATGGTGCGGCGCTCGAATTCGGTGGATGCGCGAAGGCCCGCTCTAGAACTTGCGGGTCGTGATGTAGTGGGCCAGTTCGATCAGGCGCTGGGCCCGGGGGCCGAAGCCTTCCAGGGCGCCGAGGGCGTCGCGGCGCAGGTCGTCGGCCAGCTGGCGGGCCGTTTCCAGGCCCAGCAGGCGGACGTAGGTGGGCTTGTCGGCGGCCTCGTCCTTGCCGGCGGTCTTGCCCAGGGTGGCGGTGCTGGCGGTGCAATCCAGGATGTCATCCACCACCTGGAAGAGCAGGCCGGCGCGCTTGGCGAAGGCGTCCAGGCGCTCCAGTTCGGCGGCGGCCAGGGGCGTGCCGCAGTGGGCGCCCATGAGCACGGCGGCGCGGATCAGGGCGCCGGTCTTCAGGGCGTGCATCAGTTCCAGCTGGGGCTGGTCAAGGCTCTTGCCGACGGAGGCCAGGTCGATGGCCTGGCCCCCGGCCATGCCGCAGGAGCCGCTGCCGTGGGCCAGCAGGCGCACCAGTTCCAGGCCCTGGGCCGGGCTCGGCCAGGGCTGGGCGGCCAGGATCTCGAAGGCCCGGGACTGCAGCGCGTCCCCCACCAGCAGGGCGGTGGGCTCGTCGTACTGCACGTGGCAGGTGGGGCGGCCCCGGCGCAGCACGTCGTCGTCCATGCAGGGCAGGTCGTCGTGCACCAGGGAATAGACGTGGATCATCTCCACCGCGCAGGCGACGCAGTCCAGGGCTTCCGCCGTGGCGCCGCACAGTTCGCCGGCGGCGAAGGCCAGCAGGGGGCGGACCCGCTTGCCGCCGCCCAGGGCGCTGTAGCGCATGGCGTCGTGCAGGCCTTGGGGGATGGTCTCGGCGGCGGGCAGGAAGCGGCCCAGGGCGGCCTCGGTGCGGGCCTGGGTCTGGGCCATCCAGTCGGGGAAGGGCAGGGCGGAAGCGTCGGAAGATGCCATGGGAAAACCTGGAGAAGAGGTGCGAAGGCGCAGGTGGGGCCGTGCCTTCAGGCCTCGGGGCTGTTCAAGTCCTTCAGTGTACCGCTTTCCAGGACCTGCACCCGCTGTTCCGCATCGGCCAGCTGGCCCTGGCACAGTTTCAGCAGTTCGACGCCGCGCTTGTAGGCGGACAGGGATTCTTCCAGGGACAGGTTGCCGCCTTCCATGGCCTGGGCGATGCGCTCCAGATCGGCGAGGGCTTCTTCGAAGGAGGGGGAGGAGGGAGAGCCGGGAGGGGTTCCGGTCTGGCCGCCGGCGCTGGTGGAAGCGGGCATGGGCGATTGATCCATATCAATAACCGGTGGAAATGCAAAAAATACCGTATCACGGGGCTTTTGGTCAAATTTGCGCCGGGGTAGAATCCCGCCTTCGTTGATTTTGCTTCATTTTTCACCCATTGCCTTTTTCCGGAGGTGTGGACATGTCCGACATCGCATCCAGCACCAAACTGGCTCCTGCCGTTAGCCAATTCCCCGTCGAATGGTATTTCGACGAAAAAATGTTCGAATTGGAGATGAAACTCTTCTTCGAGCAGGGCCCGGGGTACGTCGGCCACGAGCTGATGGTGCCCAATGTGCACGACTACCGCACCATGGAGTGGCGCGACCACGGCCGCATGCTGGTGCGCCAGCCGGACGGGGTTTATGACATGTCCAACATCTGCCGCCACCGCCAGGCCATCATGCTGCAGGGCAGCGGCAATGCGGAACACATCGTTTGCCCGATCCACCGCTGGACCTACGACAGCGAAGGCAGCCTCAAGGGCGCGCCCCACTTCCCCGCCAATCCCTGCCTGAACCTCAACAAGCGCAAGCTGGATTCCTGGAACGGCCTGCTCTTCAAGGGGCCGCGCAACGCCCAGGCCGACCTGGCCGGGATGAACGTGGCCGGCGAGTTCGACTTCGCCGGCTACAAGCTGGACCGGGTCGAGATGCACGAGTGCAACTACAACTGGAAGACCTTCATCGAGGTGTACCTGGAGGACTACCACGTGGTGCCCTTCCACCCCGGTCTGGGCAACTTCGTTACCTGCGACGACCTGACCTGGCAGTTCGGCGAGTGGTATTCCGTGCAGAAGGTGGGCATCACCAACCTGGACAAGGTCGGCTCCGCCCCCTATGGCCGCTGGCAGAAGGCGGTCAAGGACTTCTATGGCGCCCGGGGCGAGCAGCCCAAGCAGGGCGCCGTGTGGCTGACCTACTACCCGAATGTGATGGTGGAGTGGTATCCCCACGTGCTGGTGGTATCCACCCTCATCCCCCAGTCGGTGAACAAGACCATGAATGTGGTGGAGTTCTACTACCCCGAGGAAATCGTCGAGTTCGAGCGGGAATTCATCGAGGCCGAGCAGGCCGCCTACATGGAAACCGCCATCGAGGACGACGACATCGGCGAGCGCATGGACCGGGGCCGCTGGCAGCTGCTCAAGGAAGGGCGCAACGAAGTGGGCCCCTACCAGTCCCCCACCGAGGACGGCATGCAGCACTTCCACGAGTTCTACCGCCGCATCGTCGAGCCCCACCTGAAGTAGAATTCTCCCAGCCCAAGCATCGGGGCGCCTGCGGGCGCCCCTTTTGTTTCCCCCGCGCCGTTTTCTGCGGCGCCGTTTTTCCGGCTTCATCGCCGAAGGATCTCCTGCCCATGCAATCCCTGTGGATGGTCGCCGCCGCATTCCTGTTCGCCTGCATGGGCGTGTGCGTCAAGCTGGCGGCCGAGGCGGGCTATTCCCCGGCGGAAATCGTCTTCTACCGCAACGCCATCGCCCTGGCCCTGATGAGCGCCTCCATGCTCTGGGGACGCCTCGATCCGCGCACTCCCCACTGGAAATTCCAGATCTACCGGGGCGTCTCCGGCTTCATCTCCCTCATGCTGTACTTCTACGCCATCGCCTGGCTGCCCCTGGCGACGGCGGTGACCCTCAACTACACCTCGCCCCTGTTCCTGGCCCTGTTCCTCGCCGGCCTCTCCGGTGCCCGCCTGCCAGCCAGCCTGGTGGGTGCCCTGGTGGCCGGCTTTGCCGGGGTGGTGTTGCTGCTGCAGCCCACCTTCCATGCGGACCAGCTGGCCGGCGGTCTGATGGGCCTGGCTTCCGGCGTCCTCGCCGGCCTGGCCTATTACAACGTGCGTGAGTTGGGGCAGAAGGGGGAGCCGGAGTGGCGCACGGTGTTCTACTTCTCCCTGCTGTCCACCCTCGGCGCCGGCTTGTGGATGCTCTTCTTCCGCTTCCATCCCCTGACCCTGCGCGGCGCCGGCCTGCTGCTGGGGGTCGGCATCTTCGCCACCCTGGCCCAGCTGGCCATGACCCGGGCCTACAGCCGGGGCCGCACCCTGGTGGCGGCCAGCCTGGCCTACACGGCGGTGGTCTTCGCCAGCCTGTTCGGCATGCTCTTCTGGGGCGAGGTGCTTTCCCTCGCCGCCTGGCTGGCCATCGCCATCATCGTCCTCTCCGGCATGGCCGCCACCCGCTTCTCCCGGGCCAATCCGGCGGAGCAGGACTAGGCCGGCACCCGGCGCCGCAGGGCCCGCCCATGGCTGCGCCGGCCGCCCCATTCCAAGTTAAACTCATATCCACATAACAACACGGAGCAAGCCATGATCGTTACCGACCACCAGGACAACCTGGTTTCCGTCGCCGTTTTCGGTGAATTCACCCTGGCCGATTACAAGGAGTTCGAGGAGCTGGTGAATTTCAAGGTGAAGTTCGAAGGCCCGGTGAATCTCTTTTTCGATCTGCGCCAGATGGCCGACGTGACCCTGGACACGGCCCTGGAGGAAATCCGCTTCTCCAAGGCCCACGCCAACGATTTCGAGCGCATCGCCGTCATCACCGAGAGCCAGTGGGTGACCTGGAGCGCCTGGCTCTCCCGTGCCTTCGTCGATGCCAGCATCCGCGTCTTCTCCGACGAAGCCGAAGCCAAGGCCTGGCTGGCCGAACAGGACGTCATCTGATGCCTGCGGCCATCCACACCACCCTGGTGGATGGGGCCACCCTGGCCGCCCGCCTGGGCGATCCGGCCTGGGTGGTGGTGGATTGTCGCCATGATCTGGCCGACCCGGCCGCCGGGGAGACCGCCTACGCCCGGGGGCACATTCCCGGAGCCGTCTTCCTGCATCTGGACCGGGATCTTTCCTCTGCGAAAAACGGCCGCAACGGCCGCCATCCCCTGCCCCATATCGCCACCCTGGCCGCCGCCCTGGGCCGGGCCGGCATCGGCCCCGGGGTCCAGGTGGTGGCCTACGACGACTGCGGCGGCATGATGGCCGGGCGCCTGTGGTGGCTGCTGCGCTGGCTCGGCCACGAGGCCGTGGCCCTGCTGGACGGCGGCCTGTCCGCGTGGACTGCCGCCGGCGGCGCCCTGAGCACAGTGATGCCCGAGCCTGCCGCCCGCACCTTCACGCCCGCGCCCCGGGACTGGGTGCTGGACGCCGACCAGGTGCTGGCCGGCCTGGGCCGGCCGGACCGGGTCATTGTCGATGCCCGGGCGCCGGACCGTTTCCGCGGCGAAAACGAAAGCATCGACCCGGTAGGCGGCCATATCCCCGGCGCCCGCAACCGCTTCTTCCGCGACAACCTGGGGCCCGACGGCCGCTTAAAGCCGGCCGACCAGCTGCGCCAGGAGTGGACAGAGGCCCTGGCCGGCTTTGCTCCTGAACAGGTGGTGCACCAGTGCGGCTCCGGCGTTTCCGCCTGCCACAACCTGCTGGCCATGGAAATCGCCGGCCTGCCCGGTGCCCGGCTCTACGCCGGCTCCTGGAGCGAGTGGTGCGCCGATCCGGCACGGCCGGTGGAGCGCTGAAAGGGCAGGGCGGTGCTGGCCTTCGAACTGCTGGCGGAACAGCGCATCAACGAGGCCCTGGCCAAGGGCGAGCTGTCGGACCTGCCCGGCAGCGGCCAGCCCCTGGAGCTGGGCGACGACCTGCTGGTGCCGGAAGACCAGCGCCTGGCCCAGCGCATCCTCAAGAATGCCGGCTACACCCCGCCGGAAGTGGGGCTGCGGCGGGAGATCGCCCAACTGCGTGCCGAACTGGAACTGCTCGACGAGGTGGAGCGCGGTCCCGCCTGGCAGCGCCTCTGCCTGCTGATGAGCCAGCTGAGCCTGGCCCGTGGCGCCGCCGTCAATCTGTCCCTGGAAGACCGTTACTGGGAGCGCCTCAAGGCGCGCTTCGCCGGTAGCGCGGAGGATGGGGCGGAGGAGGGCGCAGGGGACGGCGGGGACCGTGGGCCCGCCGCCTGAAGAGGCTTCAGACGCCGCCCGTGGGCGGCGTTTTCTTTTCCAGCTGCCGCTCGGCCCAGGCCACGTGCTCCCGCACCACGGCAGAGTCGTCCTCCCGGCGGGCGGCCAGGGCCGTCCTGGCTTCCTCCGTCGCCGGGCCGTTGCCCAGGGCCACGGCGATGTTGCGCCGCCAGCGTTCAATGCCGATGCGGCGGATGGGGCTGCCGGCCATGCGTTCGAGGAAATCCGCCTCGCTCCAGGCCATCAGGGCCGAGAGCCGCGCCGCATCCAGGCCCTGGCGGGGCGTGAATTCCGGGTCCCCCACTTGGCCGAAGCGGTTCCAGGGGCAACACAACTGGCAGTCGTCGCAGCCGTAGATGCGGTTGCCCAGCAGGGGCCGCAGTTCCTCCGGCATGGCGCCGTCCAGCTCGATGGTCAGGTAGGAGATGCAGCGGCGGGCATCCACCTGGTACGGAGCGACGATGGCCCGGGTCGGGCAGATGTCGATGCAGCGCGTACAGGCGCCGCAGTGATCGCTCACCTCGGCATCCGCCGGCAGGGGCAGGTCGGTGTAGATTTCGCCGAGGAAATGCCAGGAGCCCTCCCGGGTCAGCAGCAGGGTGTGCTTGCCGCGCCAGCCCAGGCCGGACTTGCGCGCAAATTCCACCTCCATCACCGGGGCCGAGTCGGAAAAGACCCGGTAGCCGAAGTCGCCGATTTCGCTCTGCAGCCGGTCTGCCAGCTTCTGCAGGCGGTTGCGGATGACCTTGTGGTAGTCCCGTCCCAGGGCGTAGCGGGACACATAGCCCAGGGCCGGATCGGCCAGCACCTGCTCGGGCTCGGCGCCCCGGGGCAGGTAGGGCAGGCGCACCGAAATGACGGTCTGCACGCCGGGCACCAGCTGGCCCGGATCGAGCCGCAGGGGGGCGTGTTTGGCCATATAATCCATGCTCCCGTGGCGCCCCTGGTCGAGCCAGGCCAGCAGCCGCTGCCCGGCCTCGCCGATCTCGGCCCGGCCGATGGCCACCTCGGCAAAGCCCAGTTCCCGGCCCCAGGCCTTGAGGCGGGCGGCCAGTCCGGGCCAGTCCGGGGCCGCTTCTCCCGCCGCCGCCGGGCGGGCGGGTGTGCCGGCTTCCGTTTGCTGCATTTCTTCCGTTGGTTCCATATGCCCGATCATAGCGAATCTGCTGCCCAATCCCTTAATCCAGGCCAAAGTCTGCTGCTGGCTAACGAAGCGGCGACCCAGGCCCTGGGCACCGCCCTGGCCCAGGCCGCCGGGCCGGGCCTGGTGATCTACCTGGAAGGGGACCTGGGGGCGGGCAAGACCACCCTGGTGCGGGCCCTGCTGCGGGCCCTGGGCCACACCGGTCCGGTGAAGAGCCCGACCTACGCCTTGGTTGAAGTTTACAAACTTTCGAGCTTATACTTGTATCACTTTGATTTTTATCGTTTCGAGTCGCCGGAAGAGTTTGTCGATGCTGGGTTGGATGATTATTTCCGCCAAGGGGCCCTGTGCCTTGTGGAATGGCCGGACAAAGCCGCGGGCTTTGTGCCGCCGCCCGATCTCGTCCTGGCTTTCCGCTTCCGCGACGATGACGGCCGTGATCTCCAGTTGCAACCCCATTCTCCGGGAGGTGAGCAATGCGTAAACGCTCTCATGTCCCGCCTGTCGAGCGCCGCCGGGCCCTGCTGAAGGCCGGCGGGGCCGCCCTGGTCCTGCTCGTCACGCCCCTGGCCCGGGCCGCCGCCGGCAAGTCGCCCTCCATCCTCTCGGTGCGGGTGTGGCCCGCCGCCGATTACACCCGGGTCACCCTGGAGCATGACGCCCCGGGTGGCGCTCCCCTGAAGTTCACCCAGTTCTCGGTGAAGAATCCCGAGCGTCTGGTGGTGGACATCGAGGGCATCGAATTCAACAGCGTCCTCGACGGCCTTTCCAACAAGGTGGCGCCGGACGATCCCTACATCAAGCTGCTGCGGGCCGGCCGCTTCAAGCCCGGCGTGGTGCGCCTGGTCATGGAGCTGAAGACCGAGGTGCAGCCCCAGGTCTTTTCCCTGAAGCCGGTGGGCGAGTACGGCAGCCGGCTGGTGCTGGACGTCTATCCGGCCAATCCTCCCGATCCTTTGCTGTCCCTGCTGGACAAGAAGGACGGCGACGGGCTGGATGTCATCGCCGAGGCCGGCCGGCGCGAACCGGTGGCCGAGGCGCCGTCCCAGACCCAGCAGGCCCCGGGCCGCGCCCAGGAAGCCCGGCCGGCGGAACCGGCCAAGCGCAACACCAAGCCGGTGGTGGATCGTCTCGTCACCATCACCCTGGACCCGGGCCACGGCGGCGAAGACCCGGGGGCCGTGGGCAAGGGCGGCAGCCACGAGAAGGACGTGGTGCTGTCCATCGCCAAGCGCCTGAAGGCCAAGATCGACGCCGAGCCCAATATGCGGGCCGTGCTGACCCGGGATTCGGATTTCTTCGTGCCTCTGCACATGCGGGTGCAGAAGGCCCGCCGGGTCCAGGCCGACCTCTTCGTTTCCATCCATGCCGACGCCTGGATCAAGCCCGATGCCCGGGGTTCCTCCGTATTCGTGCTGTCCGAGCGGGGCGCCTCCAGTTCCCAGGCCCGCTGGCTGGCCCAGAAGGAAAACGAGGCCGACCTCATCGGCGGCGTGAACATCGGCGTCAAGGATCCCTTCCTCGCCCGCACCCTGCTGGACCTTTCCCAGACCGCCACCATCAACGACAGCCTCAAGCTGGGCAAGGCCGTGCTGGGGGAGCTGGGCGGCATCAACGCCCTGCACAAGGCCAGCGTGGAGCAGGCCGGCTTTGCCGTGCTGAAGGCGCCGGACATTCCCTCGATCCTGGTGGAGACGGCCTTCATCAGCAATCCGGAAGAGGAAAAGCGCCTCAACGACGACGCCTACCAGGATCGCATGGCCGAGGCCATGCTCAAGGGCATCCGCCAGTACTTCGCCAAGAATCCGCCCCTGGCCAAATCCAGGCTGGCCCGGCTCGACTGAGCCCAAGTCCCCACCGTCTCTGATGCCTGCCCGGAGAGGCAGGCGGGACGGCCTTTGCAGACAGGCCATGCCGTCCAGGGCCGTCCCTTCTACCCTGGCGGGCAGCCCCCTGTGGCGGTTCTCTCCCGGAGCGGGCGGCGGTGCCGCAGGACGGGGGTAAAACCGTTATAATTCAGCCTTTTTTCGCGCCCCGCCCGGGGCATAAGAAGGATTCCGGCTTCCACCATGCTCGTCCTGCGCGGCGTTAAAACCCCGGCCCCCAGTGCCACGGTGCTGACCATCGGCAATTTCGATGGCGTGCATCTCGGCCACCAGGCCCTGCTTGCCCGCGTCGGCCAGGCCGCCCGGGCCTGCGGCCTGCCGGCGGCGGTGCTGACCTTCGAGCCCCATCCCCGTGAGTTCTTCGACCCGGCCTCGGCCCCGGCCCGGCTCACCACCCTGCGCGAGAAGCTGGAACTGCTGCAGAACTACGGCGCCGACCTCACCTGCGTCAGCCCCTTCAACACCGTCTTCGCGGCCCTGACGGCGGACGAGTTCATCGAGCAGGTGCTGGTGCGCTGTCTCAGGGTGCGCCACCTCATCATCGGCGACGACTTCCGCTTCGGCGCCCGCCGGGCCGGCGATTTCGCCCTGCTGCAGGCGGCCGGCGCCTCCTTCGGCTTCCAGGTGGAGGCCATGGAGAGCGTGGTGCAGGGCGGCGAGCGGGCTTCCAGCTCCGGCGTGCGCGAGGCCCTGGCGGCCGGCGACATGGCCCGGGCCGCCCGTCTCCTGGGTCGTCCCTACAGCATCGACGGTCGCGTGGTGCATGGCCAGAAGCTGGGGCGCCAGCTGGGCTTTGCCACCGCCAACATCCGCATCAAGCACAATCCCCTGCCGCTCACCGGCGTCTTCGCCGTGAGCGTCACCGGCGCTGCCGGCCGGCCCCTCAACGGGGTGGCCAACCTGGGGGTGCGTCCCACCGTGGGCGGTCAGCTGCAGCCCCTGCTGGAAGTGCACCTCTTCGATTTCGACGGCGACATCTACGGCGCCCACCTTTCCGTTTCCTTCCTGCACAAGCTGCGGGACGAGATGAAATTCCCCGACTTCAACGCGCTCGTGGCCCAGATCGGCCAGGACGCGGAAGCCGCCCGCGCATTTTTCCAGCGTTAAGAAAACCTTAGGCATTTGAGGCTGTTATGGCTGACTACAAGAACTCCCTGAATCTTCCCGACACTCCCTTTCCCATGCGCGGTGACCTGCCCAAGCGGGAGCCCCAGTGGGTGCAGCAATGGCAGGAAAAGAAGCTGTACCAGAAGATTCGCGAGATCTGCGCCGGCCGGCCCAAGTTCATCCTGCACGATGGCCCTCCCTACGCCAACGGCAACCTGCACCTGGGTCACGCCCTGAACAAGATCCTCAAGGACATCATCGTCCGCTCCAAGACCCTGGCCGGCTTTGATGCACCCTACGTGCCGGGCTGGGACTGTCACGGCCTGCCCATCGAGCACAAGATCGAAGTCACCCACGGCAAGAACCTGCCCGCCGACAAGGTGCGGGAACTGTGCCGCAGCTACGCCGCCGAGCAGGTGGAAGTGCAGAAGAAGGAATTCATCCGCCTCGGCGTGCTGGGCGACTGGGACAACCCCTACCTGACCATGAACTTCGCCAACGAGGCCGGCGAGATCCGCGCCCTGGCCGAGATGGTCAAGCAGGGCTATGTCTTCAAGGGCCTGAAGCCCGTCAATTGGTGCTTCGACTGCGGCTCCGCCCTGGCCGAGGCCGAGGTGGAATACGCCGACAAGAAGTCCCCCACCATCGACGTGGCCTTCCCCGTCAGCGAAGCCGATGCCCCCAAGCTGGCCGCCGCCTTCGGCCTCAACGCCCTGCCCAAGCCGGCCTATGCCGTGATCTGGACCACCACCCCGTGGACCATTCCCGCCAACCAGGCCCTCAATATCCACCCCGAACACGAGTACGCCCTGGTGGACGCGGGTGACCGCCTGCTGGTGCTGGCCAAGGAGCTGGTGGCCGACTGCCTGAAGCGCTACGGCTGCGAAGGCACGGTGCTGGCGACCGTCAAGGGCAAGGCCCTGGAGCGCCTGGAATTCCGCCATCCTTTCTATGACCGGGTTTCCGTCGTCTACCTGGCCGACTACGTGGGCCTGGATGCGGGCACCGGCATCGTTCATTGCGCCCCCGCCCACGGCGTGGACGACTTCAACGCCTGGCGCCATTACGGCCGCGGCAACGACGAGATCATTTCCATCGTCAAGGGCGACGGCGTCTATGTGGACGAGCTGCCTTTCTTCGGCGGCCTCTCCATCTGGAAGGCCAACCAGGCCATCTGCGACAAGCTGTCCGAAGTGGGCTGCCTGCTTTCCCACGGCAATGTCAGCCACAGCTACATGCACTGCTGGCGCCACAAGACCCCGGTGATCTACCGGGCCACCGCCCAGTGGTTCGTCGGCATGGACCGCCTGCCCACCGACGGCAAGTCCCTGCGCGAAAAGGCCCTGGCCGGGGTCGAGGCCACCGCCTTCTATCCGGCCTGGGGCAAGCCCCGCCTGCAATCCATGATCGCCAACCGGCCCGACTGGTGCATCTCCCGCCAGCGCAACTGGGGCGTGCCCATTCCCTTCTTCCTGCACAAGGAAACGGGGGAACTGCATCCGCGCACCGTGGAACTGATGGAGGAAGTGGCCCAGCGCGTGGAGAAGGAAGGCATCGAAGCCTGGTTCAAGCTGGATGCGGCCGAACTGCTGGGGGCCGAGGCCGCCCAGTACGAGAAGATCAGCGACACCCTGGACGTCTGGTTCGACTCCGGCACCACCCACTGGCACGTGCTGCGGGGCTCCCATAACGACGGCCACGCCACCGGCCCCCGGGCCGACCTCTACCTGGAAGGCTCGGACCAGCACCGGGGCTGGTTCCATTCCTCCCTGCTCACCGGCGCCGCCATCGACGGCCATCCGCCCTACAAGGCCCTGCTCACCCACGGTTTCACGGTGGACCAGCAGGGGCGCAAGATGAGCAAGTCCCTGGGCAACACCATCCTGCCCCAGGAAGTCTCGGACAAGATGGGCGCCGACATCCTGCGCCTGTGGGTGGCCGCCACGGACTACTCCGGCGAGCTGGCCATGTCCAAGGAAATCCTGGCCCGGGTGGTGGAAGCCTACCGCCGCATCCGCAACACCCTGCGTTTCCTGCTGGCCAACATCGCCGACTTCGACGCCGCCAAGGACATGCTGCCGGTGGCCGAGTGGTTCGAGATCGACCGCTACGCCCTGGCCCTGACCCGCCAGCTGCAGACCCAGGCCCAGGCCGATTACGACCGCTACGAGTTCCACCGCGTGGTGCAGGCCCTGCAGACCTTCTGCTCCGAGGACCTGGGCGGCTTCTGGCTGGATATCCTGAAGGACCGCCTGTACACCACGGCACCGGCCTCCAAGGCCCGCCGCTCGGCCCAGAGCGCCCTGTGGCACGTGACCCAGAGCTTCATCCGCCTGATGGCGCCGATCCTCTCCTTCACCGCCGAGGAAGTGTGGCAGATCCTCTCCGGCGATGCGGACCAGTCCATCATGTTCCACACTTGGCACGACCTGCCGGCCCAGGCCGACGAAGGCGACCTGCTGGCCAAGTGGACCCTGATCCGGGAGGCGCGCGGCGAAGTGACCAAGGCCCTGGAGGCCCTGCGCGAGGAAGGCAAGATCGGCTCCTCCCTCCAGGCCGAAGTGCGGATCAGCGCCGAGGGCGACAAGTACGCGGCCCTGGCCAGCCTGGGCGACGACCTGCGCTTCGTCCTCATCTGCTCCAAGGTGAGCGTGGCCCAGGGCGCCGATGCCATCGCCGCCGAGGCCTCCACCCAGAAGAAGTGCGAGCGTTGCTGGCACTACCGGGAGGACGTGGGTAGCAACCCGGAACACCCCGAACTGTGCGGCCGTTGCGACAGCAACCTGCACGGCGAGGGCGAGGTGCGCGAGCGTGCCTAAGTCCTCCCTGGGCCGCTGGTACGGGCTGGCGGCCCTGGTCATCGTTCTCGACCAGCTCTCCAAATGGGCGGTGCTGGCGAGCCTGAACTACGGCGACACGGTCACCGTGACGCCCTTTTTCGACTGGGTCTTCGTCTTCAACCGGGGCGCCGCCTTCAGCTTCCTCGCCGACCAGCCCGGCTGGCAGCGCTGGTTCTTCACCCTGCTGGCCCTGGGCGTGTCCGGCTGGATCGCCTGGATGCTGCGCCAGCACCTGGCCGAGCGCCTGCTGTGCTTCTCCCTGACCCTGATCATGGGCGGTGCCCTGGGCAACGTCATCGACCGGGTGCGTTTCGGCGCCGTGGTGGATTTCCTGCAGTTCCACGTGGCCGGCTGGTACTACCCGGCCTTCAACGTGGCCGACTGCGCCATCACCGTGGGGGCAATTTTGCTGGCCTGGGAGCAAATCCGGCGTAAACCTGTCCAAGGGAATCCGGATTCTTCCGCTTCCTAACGTCAGGGCCCGTTCATGAGCGACCACCGCATTCCTCCCGGCCAGCGCCACGTCACCGATTTTCCGGTGCTGGACCTGGGCATCCATCCCGACATCCACCATGAAAACTGGCAGTTGCGCCTGTTCGGCCTGGTGGCCCAGGAAGTGGTGCTGGACTGGGAACAGTTGCTGGCCATGCCCCAGGTGCAGCGGACCAGCGATTTCCATTGCGTCACCACCTGGACCCGGCTGGACGTGCCCTGGGAGGGCGTGCTGGCCCGGGAAGTGGTGAATCTGGCCGGCCCCCTGGCGGAAGCCCGCCACGTCACCCTGAACAGCTACGACGGCTATACCACCAACGTGCCCCTGGCGGCGCTGCTGGACGACGACGTGCTGGTGGCCCACACGGTGGACGATGCGCCCCTGTCCGTCGAACACGGCGGCCCGGTGCGCCTGGTGCTGCCCAAACGCTACGCCTGGAAGAGCGCCAAATGGCTCTCCGGCATCGAATTCCACGCCGAAGACCGTCCCGGTTACTGGGAAGTGCGCGGCTACCACAACGAAGCAGATCCCTGGAAAGAAGAGCGGTATTCCTGATGAGCCAAGTCGATCAAGCAACGGTCCAGCCGGACAGCTTTCTCACCCTGCACTACCGCGTCACCACCGGCGACGGCAGCGAGATTCTCAACACCTTCGACATGAAGCCCGCCACCCTGCAGATGGGCAGCGGGCAACTGGCGGAGAACCTGGAGAAGTGCCTGCTCGGCCAGGTGGCTGGCCAGCGCCACGTCTTCCTGCTGGAACCGGCCCAGGCCTTCGGCGAACACAATCCCCGGCTGGTGGAGCGCATCGCCCGGGAAGCCCTGCCGCCGGGCATGGAACTGAAGGAAAACTCCGTGGTGGAGTTCAACGACGGCGAGGGTGCCGAGTTCGCCGGCTTCCTGCGGGAACTGACTGAAAGCCACGCCCTCTTCGATTTCAACCACCCTCTGGCCGGCAAGTCCGTGCGCTTCGAGGTGGAGATCATCGGCATCCTCTAAAGGCTTGCCCCGGGGCCTTGGCCCCGCCGCGTCCAACCCCCGGTGCCGGGAGCTGTAGCTCCCGGCCCAACTGAGAGTCATCCATGGAAGTCATCCTCGCCAATCCCCGCGGTTTCTGTGCCGGCGTCGAACGGGCCATCGCCATCGTCGAACGGGCCCTGGAGCGTTTCGGCGCCCCCATCTATGTGCGTCATGAAGTGGTGCACAACAAGTTCGTGGTGGACGGCCTGCGCGCCAAGGGCGCCGTCTTCGTCGAGGAACTGGACGAAGTGCCTGCCGGTGCCACGGTCATCTTCAGCGCCCACGGCGTCGCCAAGGCCGTGCGCGAGGAAGCCGACCGGCGCGGCCTCAAGGTGTTCGACGCCACCTGTCCCCTGGTCACCAAGGTGCATAACGAGGTGGCCAAGATGCGGGAACAGGGGCGGGAAGTCATCATGATCGGCCACAAGGGCCATCCCGAAGTCGAGGGCACCATGGGGCAGAGCGTCAATGGCGGCATGCACCTGGTGGAAACCCGGGAGGATGTGGACCAGCTGATGGTGCGGTTCCCCGAGCAGCTGGGCTTCGTCACCCAGACCACCTTGTCGGTGGACGACGCCGCCAACGTCATCCAGGCCATTCGCGGGCGTTTCCCCGATGCCGCAGGACCGCGCAAGGACGACATCTGCTATGCCACCCAGAACCGCCAGGATGCGGTGAAGCATCTGGCCGAATCCTGCGACCTGGTGATCGTGGTGGGCTCCCGCAACAGCTCCAATTCCAACCGCCTGCTCGAAGTGGCCAAGCTGCGCGGTGTGCGGGGCTATCTGGTGGATGGGGCCGAGCAGATTGAGGCCGAATGGCTGCAGAGAGTGAACACCATTGGCGTCACCGCCGGCGCCTCCGCACCGGAGACCCTGGTACAGGGGGTCATCTCCCGCCTGCAGGCGCTGGGCGCCGGCAATGTGCGCCAGTTGGGGGATGGGGAGCCGGAGGTGAACTTTCCCCTGCCCAAGGAACTGCTGGGCAACTGATTCAGGGGGCCGCCGTGGTTTGAGGCGGCCTGGGGCGAATCGTCACTTCAATGCGCAGCCGGCTCTTCACCGGCTGTCCGTCCTTTTCTGCCGGCAGGAATCGGGCCGATCCGAACTGCTGGGCGACCAGGGCATTCAGTCGCTCACTGAGATGGGTGGATTCCGTTTCCACCTTGTCCACTTTGCCCTGCTCGTTAATGTAGAGCACCAGAATGGCTTTGCCAGACCCCTCTTCGTCATCCACCATGCTGGTATCGATCGGGCTGGCAACGTGCGGACGTTGGGTCACTTCCGCCGGGGGATAGTAGTACGGTACCGGAATGCCGATGTCCGGTTTCCCGCCCTCGGATGAACTGGTGCCGTCGGAACCGCCTCCCTGTGCATTTTTCTCAACGACTTCTGGGGCGGTTGTCAGTTGTGGCGCCGCGGCTGGCGGCGCCTGCAAGCGTAGTCTGTCCTCTAATGCCCGTATGGGTGGGAGCGGGGCAGTCAACCCCAGCCGGACTTGCAGTGGTGTGTATGCATTGCCAAGTTTGGCTTCCAATCCAAGCGCAAGGCGAGGACTGCCACCGAGTGTTCCCGGCGGGAGGCTCAGCAGCAAGACATGCAGGCAGCAGGAAAGAAGTAGGGCCGAAGCCAGCGGTTGTCGATGCATCAGGGAAATAAGCATTACGCCCCTTGCGGGGCGTAATGTGGTTGGTTCCGGAGAATTGCTGCGGAAGGTCAGTTGGCCAACTCCCGCCACATCATGCGATTGCCACTGAGATTGCCGCCGCCGTTGCCGGTGCTGATGGGAAGGGTCATTGCCCCGCCCTTGAGATTGCCGTCGGCAGTGATGGTGAATACTTTGGGTGTTCCCCCCGGCAGTTTGATCACAGTCAGGCCGACGATGGGCGAGGTGAAGGTGTAGATGGCTCGGCCGCCGTCTACGCCGCCGCCGCTCTTGTAGTCCAGGAAATAAAGCTGGCTGGAGCCCCCCGGCTGGCAGGCACTGGCTTCGGGAACGATGCTGGAGAACATGACGGTACCGAAGAAGAGCTGGGCATTGAGATAGACCCGTTCTTTGCCCATCGGCAAATCCAGGTACCAGCCGCCATGGATGTTCCAATTGACCTCCGGTCCGCCAACCTCAGTGCCGTTGGCTACCTTGGCAACCATGGAGCCCCGGCTGATGGTGCTTGTGCCATCGTCTTTTACTGCATAAAAGGACTGGGAGGCCGGGTTGTCCAGGTCATCCTGTCCCAGATAGCGGCCGGTACCGAAGAAAAGAACCGTTTTGCCGTCAATTTCACCAATCTCGGGTGCGGCGGTGATGGCTTGGGACGAGCCGAGGGTCATGATCGGGGAGACTGTGCCTGCTGACAGGTCGAAGCGCCACATGTTGCCGAAGAGGTCGCCGCCATAGGCAGCCACCGCGGTATTGTCCTTGGCAAAATCGTCGGCCTTGACGTTGATGCGACCGAGGCCACTGGGATTGCCGGAGCTACCCGTGTTGGTCGAGAGGGTCTTGATCAGGGCACCGGTACCTGCATCCACCATGAAGATATAGCCCTTGCCATCAGCGGTCGGATAATTGGAACCTTCGGGAATGTTGTTATAGCCGGAGGGCAACAAGGCCACCCAGCGCCCATCTACCTTGGATACCAAAGGGGAGCCGTAGCTGTAGCCCATATTGGGGTTGTCATCTGCCGAGAAGGTCCACAGTACTTTGGGTGCGCTCGGAGTGGTGATGTCGAGCGCGTAGTAGCCGCGCCCACCCTTGCCCAGGCCGCCAATCAGTATGGTTTTCCAACTGCCGGTGACGAATGCATCGGTAACGATGATGGGGCCATCCACGAAGTAGCGGTGGTTGGTGGCGTAGTCCTTGTCCGCCAGGCGCCACAGGTCTTTGATGATCATGGGCGGTACATAGGCCCAGCTCTCGGCACCGGTGGCAGCGTCGAACGCATGCAGCATGCCGTCGTTGGCGCCGACATAAACCATGCCGGTCCGGCCTGCCTGGGCGGCCTTGAACTCGGCATAGCCCGCATCCAGGAACTCCAGGGAAGGAGTCTGTACGTAGACCGGCTGGCCGTGAACGATATCGCCGAGGACGGTGGAGCGATCCCGGTAGAGGCGGTTGTAGCTGCCAAAAGCCACGTCCCGTTCCTGGTCCTCGTAGCGGTTGTGTCCGCGGACATAATTCAGCATCAACTCGCCGGTCGCCGTGCTTTTGTCGGCAGCACTCCAGTCCAGGTATTGGCTGAGCTTGGTGTTATCAAAATATGCTTTTTGCGCCGCAGTCAGATTGGCCCATTCCAGCGCCTTGAGGGTGCTGCCACTGGAGGTATAAATAGCCCGGGTGTCGGTGTTGCCGACGGCGGGAATTTTGCTGTTGAGCTGAGGAGATGCCTTCCAGGTGGCATTGGCGGATATGTTGCCGGTGCTGAGGTCAATGGTGTAGGCAGATAACTCGCCTTCCCAGGCAACGGTGCGGTAATTGGCAACATAGATGTAATTGTCCCCAGCCGTCGGTTCCAGGGCTGACGTTGCTGCTGCGGCGCCGGAGCCGCTGCTGGCCTCCATGGCCCCTAGCGCGCTGGCCAGGCCGTTGACCAGAGCTTCCGGGTTGCGGGCGCTGAAGTAGGTGCCGCGGCCATTGACGGCTGCATGCCAGAGATCGTCAATACGGTCTTCATCCGAGGCATCCAATGGGTCCGGCCAGTTCTTGGTGCCTTGTTTGATGTCGTAGTAGGCGCCGGAGGTGGCCGTCTTGTAGCCATCCTGATAGGTCAGGTTGCCATCCACACCGAGACCGATGGTGAAGGTGGTCATGTGCTGATGCGTGGCTACATCGTCCTCCTCCAGTTTGGTACCAGCCGGCGGAACATTGTTCGGCATGTCGGTACGCAGGTCGGTGTGATAGTAGTAGTAGGCTACGTCGGCAAGGGTGCTGCTTTTCTTCAGCGCGTCGAAGGAAGGCCGTGTCGCAGTAGCGACTCCATCCTGATCGCCGACCACTGTTTTTCCGTCTTCCTTGGTTGGTCCATAGGTAGACGTTTCGTCGTTGGTATTCCAGTAGCCGTCGGTCGAGAGAATCGTGAAGTTACGTTGGCAGGAATACTGGATGGGGTCCGCTCCCAGCTTGCCAGCATAAATTCGACCTGCTTTGGCCAAGGCGCCCCGGAGCGGTGTGTTTACGGATGGGTCTCCCTTGTACAAACGGGTAAACCAGGTGTTTTTCTGGGTGGTGTCAAAATTGTTGATGGCCAGGAAAGTATTGCTGTCGGTGGCCCCCTTGTCGCTGATGGTGGAAAAACCGACCCGTGCGTGGAAATAGTTCTTGTCGAGGGGGTCGCTGGTATTGGGGGTGCCGCGGATATCGGCAAATGCCTGTCCAACGGCGGTCTTGGTCATCTGCATCCGGGTCCGGTACCAGGCATGCCAGTTGGCAAAATTGGTCATCTCCTGGGCGTAGGTGCGTGTCGTTCCGTTGGGGCCGGGATAGCTGGTGGTGCTGGGAACGATATTCACCCGTTTCCAGTTGCTGTAGCGGACATATTTGTAAGTCGAGGATTTCTGGGACTGACAGGTGCCGGCCTTGCCGAATCTCGGGCCGCTGCTTTCCTGGGCAGAACACCATTCGACGGTGGCCGTGTAGTAGAACGGGCCGCCGTAGCGGGTCTTGATGTTGCTATAGGTGCCGTTGGGATAGCTATAGGCATTGGCGCCATCGATCTGGGATACGCAGTTGCTGCCGTTGACGTCATCCGATCCATTTTTACAGGCGACTCGTTCCGGATAGTTGGTAACCAGGTTGATCGAACTGCCGCTCTGGATACCGTAACCGTCATAAGGGACATTGGTCCAGGTGGTGTAATTGGTCTTGTCGCTATTGTCGGCGTTCTTAGGCGGAGTGTAGTTCACCATCGGGTTGTAATAGACCCGATTGAACGCGCTTAGATAATAAGGAGCATCGCCGTTAGTACAACTGGTCAGGCTGGTTCCCGTACTGCGGCAATAGCTGCCATTGACGTAATCGGGCATGTAATCCCAGTCCATACTGCCCGAGTTGTCCAGGATGAAATAGATATTCGGCAGAATGTTCTCGGTAGTGGCGTTGGCCAGGGGAATGTCGGCTAGCGGCGTTTCCGCGGCACCGATGCCAATGGGAGTGGCTGTCAGGGTGCAGCCCAGGGCGAGTGCAAGCAGGCGGACCGAGGGGGATAAAACGGGAGATTTGTTCATGTTCGACTCCTTGGAGTGCGTCGACCGAATGCAACTCAAATGACGATGAAGGCCTGTAGGTAGCTGATATTGTTTCGCGCCCCGGAAACCCGGATGGTGACGCGGTATACGCCCATTGAGGCAATTTCCGGGTCCCAGGAGGGGGGTTGGTAGTTCGAAAGGCCTCCGACCACCCCCTTGCTACTATCTGTGCGAATGTACTGCCGCGTGGAACAGGTGGATGAGTCCAACGGACCAGTGGTGTCGCACAGGCGGTGGATGACATAACAGACGGTGTTGCCAACGCTGTCCTTGGCTTGGCAAGTGGGAGTGGTGGGGCCTCCCTGACCGTCCCAATTGACGTTGTCACTGGTGTCGCCGGGAGTCACGTTGCCGGTCAGGTCCAGCATGTCCTGGCTGGTGGCGTAATAGCCATTGCCAGGTCGGTCCCCGGTGAGGGAGCTGGAGTTGTTCAATAGCCACGTGCGGGCCGTCTCAATCCCCTGGTCGCCGCTCAGGGTGGCGCTCTGCTGAAATGCCAGATTGCGGGCAATCAACGTGCCTGTATCCACCGAACGGATCAGGGCAACGCCGGCGATCGACATGGCAACCAGCACAATGAGGGCGACAAACAGGGCCAGGCCTTCCTGGCTTCGTGGTGAAGGCGGAATATGGTTGGGCATGGTCATGTCCTCACACGTTGCCCCAAATGACGTTACGTAGCGGCACCACCGTTTCGAACACCTTGTAACGGTAGCACTGCCAATCAGCCGGGAATGTGGTGATGTCAAATTTGGCCCAGGAAGACCAGGCAGCCACAGCTTCTTCTGTCGTTGTTTTGCAGGTTCCGTCGGAACCTGGCTTCTCATACTCTGCGCTGCGCGCCACGACGGCGACGCGCAACGCCTTGATCCGCTTTGAGTTGGCATTGCTCAGGGGGGCCGCCCAGGCTCCTCCTGCATCTACCCAGTCGGTGATTTTCTGGGGGCACGGAGTGCCGGCACAGACGTCCGTGATGCCGTACTGGGCTTGCAGGCTGAGGATGTCGGGAGCGATCTGGAAGGTCTGGAGAACCCCGTTTGCGTCCGGTTCCTGCAATTCGAGTTGCCCATTGGTAATGCGGTAGGTCTTCTGGCTGAGTTGCGGGAAACACTGCAAGTCCGCGCCCTTGTCGTATGCCGGCCAAGCATTGGCAAGCTTATAGGCTCCCGGTGGATTGTAGGAAGGAGCGCCCAGGCCGCTTTCCGTCCAGATGGTCAGCGTAGGCTTTTCTACCTTGGTGATTTGCACCAAGGTGCAGGTGCCGCTCTGCTGAATGAGGGCTAGCGGTTTTGGTACCGCAACTGTCGGTGTGCAGCCGTACAGACTGCGGACTCGCATGGATTCCGAGCCTGCCGCTGGCTTGGTGGTCAGCGCAGTCAGTGCAAACTTGTAGTTCGCATTGGCAGGGTTGTCGAAGTAACGGATGCTTATCTGATCCGGCCCGGTTCCACCTTCAGAAATGACGGCCGGCGTGAGCAAATTCGGGACTGCCCCGGGTGCGGATACCCCGTCATCGATATAACTGAAGACGCGGTCGCAGTCTGAGAACGTGTGTGCGTCGAGGCCCCAACCAGCTGCTTTGACGTCACTTTCCACCATGCTCAAGGACAGGGCGCCGTTGGTTTGGGCGTCGGCTGCACCTGTGGTTCCCCGCTTCTGGCGCTCGGCGGAGGCAAATACCTGGAACACCACGATGGAGGCAATCATGCTGATGACCATGCCCACCATGATCTCAACTAGGCCGAAACCCCTGCTTTTGTTATGCCGACTCATGTGACTCTCCTACGCCGCTCAAATCGGTGGATTGCCAACGATTTGGGCAACGGTGGAATACGTGTTTGACGATGCATCGCCCGGCATCTTCCATTCCACGGTTACCGTAACGGTCGTGCCGTTGATTTCTGTGGTGCGCTTTCCGTTAGGCAGGGCATCGATCTCTTTTTTGCTTTCGGCATACGCACCCAAATTGTCCCGGTCTCCCCACAACTCACCAATGCGTTGATTGGCAACGAATGCTGCGTCGACCCGGCTCTTTGCCTGGGTGACAGCTTTCGTTGAGGCTGCTTGCAGGCCGACGATCGCCAGGATGCCAAAAGAGAAAATCAGTACCGCAATCAGTCCTTCCAGTAGAACCGAGCCGCGTTGTTGGTGGGGAGTGAGGGTCAGCATGATCTGGGATCTCCCGTAGCACTGATGTGGGGGTCGCAGAGGCGGATTTGTCCTCCGGTGCTGATGGTGATGCGCATGTCGTTGGATTTGTCTGCTGCCAGTACCGATTCCGGTACGTCGACATTTATTCTGGTGATGATCGAAGATCCATCAAGGTTCAACATCGCAACCGGCAGGCGGCCAAGGCTGTTGAAGGTGATTGTCGTGGCGTCTCCTGGCGTTGGCGTCAGGATGGCATTGCGCGATCCTTCTCCCGCTGTGGTCTGCTGGATGATGGTGCCGCTGGCGGCTTCTCTTACTGTCCAGCCTGTTCCGCCCTGTGCCCCGGGATTGCCCAAGACGAATTCAACCGCTGTATTGCGCTTGACTGCTTCATTCCTGGCCAATTGAATGCCGGTCATCACCGTTTCGCTTGCTGTTCTGATCTGGGCGTTCTGAATCCATTCGGAAAAGCTTGGCATGCCGAACGTCAGCAAGATCGCCAAGATGACCAGTGCAACAGCCAACTCAATCAGTGTCGCACCTGCCTCAAAAGGCAGATGGCGGGGGGCTCTGCCTAACACGATCCGTCCTTCTTGGTGACCCAGCAGTTGTTGTTCGCTGACCACCCGGAGCCTGCGCTAGGAGTGGAGCGGTTGTTGTCCTGATCAATCCGCAAAGTAAAGCCGGACATGGTGCTCTTCCCAGTCGCTTCAAGGCGATAGGTGTTGGCTGCCACATTGGCACAGGAGAAGGTGAAACTCTTGCTGCTGGTGGCATCGTCGGCACAACCGGGAGCGTTAACGTAGGTCCGGTTGTTGTCATAGAACTGCTCGACTTGGACCCGCTTGGCAGCGAGAAGGGAGGTCGCCTCGGTCAAGCGGCTGCGGACGATGTAGTCCTGATAACCCGGGATGGCAATGGCTGCCAGAATGGCAATGATGGCCACCACGACCATGAGTTCGATAAGAGAAAATCCTGCTTGCCGGGAACTTCCAGTATTGGTGGGCGGCAGGTAGGAAAGCGGGGCATTGGGCATGGGAAGCTCCTACGGGTCGTTTAGCATTAATTTGGAATATGGCGGGGATTAATACAATTCCTGCCGACTATCGGCAAGTTTACCTTGATGAGTGGTTTCCCCTGCCAGTCCCGGCCCCGGTCACCCGTTAGCCCGATGGCTGGTTGGCCAGGCCGTATTTCCGGATTTTGTCGTGTAGCGTGGTCTTGGCGATTCTCAGATCTTCCGCGGTCCGCGCCAAACTGCCCTGGTTTCTTTCAAGGGCGTCGGTGATGAGGGCCCGTTCGAAACTGTCCACGGTTTCGGCCAGGGAGCGCTTTTGAGCGGGCGACTCCACGGTGAACGGTGCCACCCCCGCCTCGATCCCCAGCACGCAACGATCCGCCACGTTCCTCAGTTCCCGCACATTCCCCGGCCAGTCATAGGCCAGCAGGGGCCCCATGCGCGCCGGATCGGCGGCGGGCACCGGCCGTTCGTGACGGGCGGCGGCTTGTAGCAGAAAGTGTTCGAACAGCAGGGGAATGTCCTCCCGCCGCTCCCGCAAGGGCGGCAGGGGCAGGGTGGCGACGTTCAGCCGATAGTAGAGGTCGGCGCGGAAGCGGCCCTGGTCCGAGAGTTCCTTGAGATCCGCCTTGGTGGCGGCAATCACCCGGCAATCCACGGGAATGGGCGTGTTGGAGCCCAGGCGTTCCAGGCTGCGTTCCTGCAACACCCGCAGCAGCTTGATCTGCATGGCCATGGGCATGGACTCGATTTCGTCCAGGAACAGGGTGCCGCCGCTGGCGTGCTCGATCTTGCCGATGCGCTTCTTGGCGGCGCCGGTGTAGGCGCCGGCCTCGTGACCGAAGATTTCGCTCTCGAACAGGGTCTCGGGCAGGCCGCCGCAGTTGATGGCGACGAAGTTGCCGTTCCGCCGCGGGCCGGCCTCGTGCAGGCAGCGGGCCGCCAGTTCCTTGCCGGTGCCGGTCTCGCCAAAGATGAGGATGTCGGCGGCGCTGTTGCCCAGGTCCGCCACCAGCTGGCGCACCTTGACCATGGCCGGGGAGCGGCCGATGAGGCGGGCTTCCAGGGTATCCCGGCTTTCCAGGCGGGCCCTGAGTTGCCGTACCTCCAGGGTCAGGCGGCGCTTGTCCAGGGCGCGGCGCACCACTTCCACCAGATAGTCGGGGGAAAAGGGCTTTTCGATGAAGTCGTGGGCGCCGCCCTTCATGGCCTGCACCGCCAGGGAAACGTCGCCGTGGCCGGTGATGAGCACCACCGGCAGCTCCGGGTCGATGGCCTGCAGCTCCTTGAGCAGGGCCATGCCGTCCATACCCGGCAGGCGGATGTCGCTGACGACGATGCCGGGAAAGTCCCGGGTCAGACGGCGGCGGCCCTTCTCGGCGCTATCGACGCTGCTCACCGGAATATCTTCCAGTTGCAGGGCCTGTTCGCAGCCCAGACGCACGTCCGGATCGTCTTCCACCAGCAGCACTTGCAGGGACTCTTGTTGGCTCATGAGAGGGCTCCAGGGGCGGCGGGAGCGGCCGGCAGGTCCAGGGTGAACACAGCGCCGCCATCGGGGTGGTTGTCCCCCGTCAGGTTGCCGCCGAAATCGGCGACGATACCGGCGGAAATGGCCAGGCCCAGGCCCAGGCCGCTGCCGGCTTCCTTGGTGGTGAAGAAGGGCTCGAACAGGTGATTGCGGGCTTCCTCGTCCAGGCCCGGGCCCTGATCCCGCACCTTCACCTCGATGCGCTCACCCTGGCGCCGGGCGCTGATGTCCAGGGCCTGCTGGGGACGGCCGGCCATGGCGTCGAGGGAATTGGCAGCCAGATTGACCAGCACCTGTTCCAGCCGGTTGGGGTCGCACCAGGCCAGCAGCTCTTCCTCGGGCAGGTCGATGCAGGCCACCACGCCGGCCCGTTGCAGGCGCTGTTCCAGCAGGAACAGGGCGTTCTCCACCGCCCGGCGGATGGGCACAGCCTGGGGCTTGCCGGTGGATTTGCGGGCGAAGGACTTCAACTGGCCCGTGAGGCGGCCCATGCGGTCCACCAGTTCGCCGATACGCTCCAGGTTGCTGCCGGCGGTTTCCTGGTCGCCCCGGGCGAGGAATTTGCGGGCGTTGCCGGAAAGGGTGCGCAGGGCCGCCAGGGGCTGGTTCAGCTCGTGGGCGACGCCGGCGGAGAGCTGGCCGAGCACCGCCAGCTTGCCGGCCTGCACCAGTTCGTCCTGGGCGGCGCGCAGGGTGCGTTCGGCCCGGGTGCGCTCCGCCACTTCTTCCTGCAGGCGGGTGTTGGCGGCGGAGAGGTCGGCCGTGCGCTCCTCCACCTTGCGTTCCAGCTCGTCGTGGGCCTTCTGCAGGGCTTCCCGGGCGGCCAGCCGGTCCCGCACATGGCGGCGGCGTTCGTTGAACATGAGGGCCAGGATGCACAGGAAGGCGGCACCGATGCCGGCCAGGGCGGCCCGGTTGGCGGCGATTTCGCGCACCTGCTCCTGATGGGAGAAAACGGTGATGGTCCAGGGGGTGCCCGGCAGGGGCTGGGTCTGGGCCAGGAATTTGCCGGCCACCGGGAACATGGAAACCATCTCCGGCCCGGCCTTGGGCAGGCGCACCAGACGGGCGCCGTGGTCCAGTTCCGCCAGCTCCACCACCCCCAGGGGGTTGAGGGCGCGGCGGTTGTACTGCTGGGTCTGGTCGAAGGCACGGCGGGTGGCATCGTCCAGGGGCTTCAGGGTGGTGAATTTCCAGTCCGGCACCGAGGCCAGGATGACCACGCCGTTCTCGTCCGCCACCAGGGCCGGAGCCTCCACGGTGGACCAGGTCTTTTCCAGCTGTTGCAGGCCCACCTTGAGTACCGCTACACCCACTGTGCCCTGGGCGTTGGTCAGGGCCGAGGTCAGGTAGTAGCCCGGCTCGCCCCGGGTGGTGCCAATGCCGAAGAAACGGCCGCTGCCCGTATCCATGGCCTGGCGGAAATAGGGGCGGAAGGAGAGGTCTTCTCCCAGGTAGCTATCCGGCCGGCGCCAGTTGCTGGTAGCCATGACCCGGCCATTGGCGTTGAGGACGTAGATGGAAAGGGTGCCGGCCCGCTCGTTGAGCTGCTCGAGGTATAGATTGAGCTGTTCGATCTGGGCCGGCGTGGGCTTGGGGGTGGTGAGCAGGTGCAGCACGTCCTTTTCCAGCCCCAGGGTGGTGGGGAAGTAGGCGTACTTGTCGATTTCCCGCTCCAGGCTGGTGGCGTAAAGGTCCAGCCGGTGCCGGCCCGTGGCTTGCAGTTCGGCCAGGCCCATGGCCAGGCTGAAGCGGAAGGCCAGCAGGCTGGTGCCGCCCACCAGGGCGGCGAAGCCCAGGAGCAGGATGGCGAGGCGGAAGAGGCGCTGGCTGGGTGGCATGGAGCGTGGCGGTGGTGGAGGGAAGCCCCGTTCGGATTTCCGGATTATGCCGGTCCCGGGTCCTTTGCGGGGGCTCAGGCGGTCGGGGCGAGCATGTCCCAGGCCAGCTTGACGATGAGCACGGCCACCACGACGAGGAAGGCCTGGCGCACGAAGCCGGCGCCCCGCTTGAGGGCCAGCAGGGTGCCGACCTGGGCCCCGGCCAGGTTGCAGGCGGCCATGATCAGGCCCACGGTCCACAGGATGGGGCCGTGGCTGGCGAAGAAGGCGATGGCGGAAAGGTTGGTGGCGGCGTTGATGACCTTGGCGCTGGCCGAGGCCTTGAGGAAGTCCATGCCGAACAGGCGGACGAAACCGAAGATGAGGAAACTGCCGGTGCCGGGGCCGAAAAAGCCGTCGTAGAAGCCGATGGTCAGGCCCAGGAGGGCGCCGCGCCAGCGGTCGGCGGGCACCAGCTCGCGGCTGGCGCTATGGCCGAAATCCTTGCGGCGGAAGGTGTAGATGGCCACCGCCAGCATCAGCACCAGCACCAGGGGGCGCATGGCCTCCCGGGGCAGCCAGGCGACCACGGCGGCGCCGAGCCAGGCGCCCACCAGGGCGGCCAGGGTGGCCGGCAGGACCACGGCCCAGGGAATGGGGACGGCCCGGGCGTAGCGCCAGAGGGAGGCGCCGGTGCCGGCGATGGACGACACCTTGTTGGTGCCGAAGAGGGTGGGGATGGCCGTCTGGGAAAACTGGGAAAGCAGTACGGGAATCTGGATCAGTCCGCCGCCGCCCACCACGGCATCGACCATGCCGGCGAAAAAGGCTGCGGGAGCGAGGAGGAACCAGTTGATATCCATGGCGATAAAGGAAAAAAGTGCCCGGCATTGTATGCCGGGCCTAAAGCGGAGGGATAAAACAACGTTTGGCGGGCGGCCCCCGGTCAAATCCGGGCGCCTCCCGCGACATGCTTCAGTTCCCTTGCGGGAACAGGCGGCTCCAGGCCAGGAGCAGCAGGCCGGCGCTGCCCAGCCAGGCCGCGGTGGCGCTGGCGAGGGTCAGGCCCAGGCTGCAGCGCAGGCTGAGCCAGGCCACCACCAGCAGATAGACCCCGTAGGGCAGCAGGGACCACAGGCCGAAGATGGCCGTGGTGCGCAGGGCCGCCCCGCCCCGCTCGCTGCCGACGATGGCGTGGGCAATGAGGGCGAAGGTGGGGAACAGGGGCACCAGGCCGGCGATGAAAAAGCTCTTGCTGCGGGACAGCAGGGCAATCAGCAGGACGGCCAGGGCTCCCAGCAGGCTCTTCAGGAACAGGGCGAACATGGGGGCTCCGGCCGGACGGATCAGGCAGCGGCCTTGGCGGTGACCAGGGAATCGTCTTCCGGCACCGGCAGGGATTCCTCGGCCTCGGCCAGCTCCTCGCTCACCGGGTCGATGGCCCCTTCCCACTTGGCCACCACGGCGGTGGCGATGGAATTGCCCAGCACGTTGGTGACGGTGCGGCCCATGTCGAGGAAGTGGTCGATGCCCAGCACCAGCAGCAGGCCGGCTTCCGGCAGGTTGAACATGGGCAGCACGGCGGCCACCACCACCAGGGAGGCCCGCGGTACACCGGCGATACCCTTGGAGGAGACCATCAGCACCAGCAGCATGGTGATCTGGGCGGTCAGGCTCATGGGGATGTCGTAGGCCTGGGCGATGAACAGGGCCAGGAAGGTGGTGTACATCATGGAGCCGTCCAGGTTGAAGGAATAACCCAGGGGCAGGACGAAACCGGTGACGCGGGTCTTGATGCCGAACTTCTCCAGCTGTTCCATCAGCTTGGGATAGACGGACTCGCTGGAGGCGGTGGAGAAGCCCACCAGCAGCGGGCCGCGCACCAGCTTGATGAGACGGAACACGTCCTTGCCCAGGACGATGAAGCCGGCCAGGATCAGGAGGGCCCACAGGGCGGCTAGGGCGACGTAGAAGCTGAGCATGAACTTGCCGAACACCAGCAGCATGCCCAGGCCGTTGGTGGTGATGGCACCGGCCACGGCGCCGAAGACGCCGAAGGGAGCGAAGCGCATGACGTAGTCGGTGACCTTCAGCATCACGTGCACCACTTCGTCCATGGTGTTCACCAGGGAGCGGGCGGCCTGGTTGTGCAGGTGGCCCAGGGCCAGGCCGAAGAACACGGCGAAGACCAGGATCTGCAGCACTTCATTGCCGGCCATGGCTTCCATGATGCTCTTGGGGAAGACGTGGGTGATGAAGTCCTTCAGGTTGAGGGCCGAGGTCTTCAGGTTGAGGCCGGCGGCGGACTCGGGCAGGGGCACGCTCAAGGCATGGCCCGGCTGCAGCACATTGGCGAAGAGCAGGCCGATGAAGAGGGAACAGAAGGAGGCGCAGATGAACCAGCCCAGGGCGCGGCCGCCGACGCGGCCGACAGCCTTGGCGTCGCCCATGTTGGCCAGGCCCGCCACCAGGGTGGCGAAGATGAGGGGGGCGATGATCATCTTGATCAGGCGCAGGAAAATGTCGGTGAGGATGCTGAAATAGCCGGCAATTTCCTTGGCGCTGGCGGCGTCGGGGGCCATGGTGTTGCAGGCATAGCCGACGCCGACCCCGGCCAGCATGGCCAGGACGATCCAGGTGGTGAGCTTGTTCATTTTCATCGAAGGGCTCCGTTGCCGCGGGGGCGGCGGTCAAGATCAGTAAAAATCAGAATAAAAACGGGGCCGGCCGCGGGCTGCCGGCGCAAACGGTTTCAGCCCTGGCGGTGGGGCAGGGCGCGGGGTTGGGTCAGCACTTCGGGGCGCAGCACATCGTCCAGCTCGGCCCGGCTCATGAGGCCCCGGGCCAGCACGATCTCGGCCACGCCCTTGCCCGATTCCAGGGCTTCGGCAGCCACCGAGGTGGCGGCGGCGTAACCGATGTAGGGGTTCAGCGCGGTGACGATGCCGATGGAATTCTCCACCCGGGCCCGCAGGGCATCCCGGTTGGCGGTGATGCCGTCCACGCAGCGGTCGGCCAGGGTCAGGCAGCCCTGACGCAGGTGATTGACGCTCTTGAACAGGCTGTGGGCGATGATGGGTTCGAAGGCGTTGAGCTGCAGCTGGCCCGCCTCGGCGGCGAAGGTGACGGTCTGGTCGTTGCCGATGACCTCGAAGGCGATCTGGTTCACCACTTCCGGGATCACCGGATTGACCTTACCCGGCATGATGGAGGAGCCGGCCTGGCGCGGCGGCAGGTTGATCTCGCCGAAGCCGGCGCGGGGGCCAGAGGAGAGCAGGCGCAGGTCGTTGCAGGTCTTGGACAGCTTCACCGCCACCCGCTTCAGGACGCCGGAGAGCTGCACGAAGGAACCGCAGTCCTGGGTCGCTTCCACCAGGTTGGGGGCGGTGATGACCGGCACGCCACTGGCTTCGGCCAGCAGACGGCAGACCAGGGGGGCGTAGTCCGGGTGGGCATTGATGCCGGTGCCGATGGCGGTGGCCCCCAGGTTGATTTCCCGGATCAAGAGGGCGGCTTCCTTCAGCCGCTCCTCGTCCTCGCCCAGCATCACGGCGTAGGTGGAGAATTCCTGGCCCAGGGTCATGGGCACCGCGTCCTGCAATTGGGTGCGGCCCATCTTCAGCACGTCCTTGAACTCCTCGGCCTTGCGCTCGAAGGTGCGGCGCAGGTAGGCCAGGGCGTCCACCAGGCGGAAGATGCCGACGTAGGTGGCCAGCTTCAGCGCCGACGGGTACACGTCGTTGGTGGACTGGCTCATGTTCACGTGCTGGTTGGGGTGCAGGTGCTGGTACTCGCCCTTGGCGTGGCCCATGATTTCCAGGGCCCGGTTGGCGATGACCTCGTTGGCGTTCATGTTGGTGGAGGTGCCGGCGCCGCCCTGGATGACGTCCACCACGAACTCGTCGTGCAGCTTGCCGGCGATCACCTCCTGGCAGGCGGCGACGATGGCCTGGGCCAGAGGAGCGTCCAGCAGACCCAGCTGCTGGTTGGCCTTGGCGGCGGCGAGCTTGATCTGGGCCAGGGCCCGGATCAGGTCCGGGTAGATGGAGATGGGGGTGCCGGTGATGGGGAAGTTCTCCACCGCCCGCAGGGTATGGACGCCGTAATAGGCCTCGGCCGGGACCTTGCGGTCGCCCAGCAGGTCGTGTTCGACGCGGTGTGGCTGGTTCATGGTGTCTCCTCTGTTCTGATGTGCCCGCTCGGCGGCGGTCCCTGTTCTTCAGCACGGGCCGTGCCATCGGGAGGGGGCCGAGTCTGGTTTTTAGTTGCTTGTTTTTTATGGGATTTTGACCGTCGTTTTGGGGGTGTCGTTCGGCTTTCCGGACAAGGGCCGGGTATGGCGTTCGGAAACCCGAACGAATGGGCCGGCGGCGGCTCCGTGGGGCTGCGGCGCTTTTCGTGGCGCCGGGCAAACCTGCTAAGATTCGCCCCTGCTTCTTCCCCCCATCCCTACCTGCTCCCTGTGTCCGCCAAGCCCCTGACCGCTGCCGCTCCCGCCGGCGATGCCATGACCCCCGAGGAACGCCGCGCCGGCGCCAGCCTGGCCTCCATCTTTGCCCTGCGCATGCTGGGCCTGTTCCTCATCCTGCCGGTCTTCGCCGTCTACGCCCACACCCTGCCTAGTGGCGACAATGGCCTGCTGGTGGGCCTGGCCATCGGCATCTACGGGGCCACCCAGGCCCTGTTCCAGATTCCCTACGGCATCGCCTCGGACCGTTTCGGGCGCAAGCCGGTGATCGTCTTCGGTCTGCTGCTGTTCGCCCTGGGCAGCTTCATCGCGGCCGCCGCCGACGACCTGCCCATGATCATCGCCGGCCGGGTGCTGCAGGGGGCCGGCGCCATTTCCGCCGCCGTCACCGCCCTGGCCGCCGACCTCACCCGGGAGCAGCACCGCACCAAGGTGATGGCCATGATCGGTTCCTCCATTGGCCTGGTCTTCGCCCTCTCCCTGGTGGCCGCCCCCCTGCTCTACGCCGCCATCGGCATGGCCGGCATCTTCGCTCTCACCGGGGGGCTGGCCCTGCTGGCCATCGTCGCCCTGTACAAGGTGGTGCCGCCGGCGCCCAAGGTGCTGGTGGATGGCGGTCGCACCCGCTTTGCCGACGTGCTGTTCCATCCCCAGCTGCTGCGTCTCAACTTCGGCGTGTTCGTCCTGCACCTGACCCAGACCGCCATGTGGGTGCTGATCCCCGCTGCCCTGGTCAAGACCGGCGACCTGCCCCTGGCCGAGCACTGGAAGGTGTATCTGCCGGCCGTGCTGGTTTCCTTCGCCTTCATGGTGCCGGCGGTGATCGCGGCGGAGAAGTACGGCCGCATGAAAATGGTCTTTAACGGCGCCGTGGTCCTGTTGCTCCTGGTGCAGGCCGGTTTCGGCCTCTTTGGCCAGGGCCTGTGGCCCCTGGCCCTGCTGTTGACCGCCTTTTTCGTCGCCTTCAATATCCTGGAAGCGACCCAGCCTTCCCTGATTTCCCGTATCGCACCGGCGGAAGCCAAGGGAGCGGCACTTGGCATTTATAATACGACCCAGTCTCTCGGGTTGTTCCTTGGCGGCGCCGTCGGCGGTATGCTGGCGCAACGTCTGGGGGGCGATGCGGTGTGGTGGTGTACCGGAATCCTGAGTCTCGTCTGGCTGGCCCTGGGGCTGACCATGAAACCGCCGGTCCGCGCCCAGCAGCGCCCGGCCTGAATTCAACATTTTTACTATTGGGGAAACATCGATGGCTGCAGTCAATAAAGTGATTCTTTTGGGCAATCTGGGGGCCGATCCGGAAACCCGTTACATGCCCAACGGTGACGCTGTGGCCACTGTCCGCCTGGCTACCACCGAAACCTGGAAAGACCGCAATTCCGGCGAGAAGCGTGAAGCCACCGAATGGCACCGGGTGGTGTTCTTCCGCAAGCTGGCCGAGATCGTCGGCCAGTACCTGAAGAAGGGTTCTTCCGTCTATATCGAAGGCCGCATCCGCACCCGCAAGTGGCAGGACAAGGATGGCCAGGAACGCTACACCACCGAAATCGAAGCCACCGAAATGCAGATGCTCGGCGGCCGTGGCGGCCAGGGCGGCCAAGGTGGCGGCAGCGGTGCCTCCTACGGCGGCGGCGACGACTTCGGTGGCGGCGATTTCAGCCCCCGTTCCTCCGCTCCCGCTGCCTCTGCGCCGAAGAAGAAGGCCCCGTCTTTCGACGACATGGACGACGACATTCCGTTCTAAAAGCCGTCCAGTCTCTTGCACTGAAGAAAAGCCCGGAATCCGCAACGGATTCCGGGCTTTTTCATTGCAACCGGCACGCCGGTGTGGGAACGGTGCCCGTCCAGGTCAGGGCACGCCGAGGGATTCCCAGTTGCTCCAGTTGTCCTTCTGGCCGCCACCCTGCCAGATGTGCCACAGGGCCCGGTCCGAACCCAGGGCGAAGGCTTCCAGGGGACCGCTGGTGCCGGCGTTCTCGGCCACCAGCAGTTGGCCGATGGCAATGCCGCCTGGCGGTTGTCCCAGGGACGACCAGCCATTCCACCCGTCTGGGCCGTTGGGAGATTGCCAGTTGTGCCAGAGGGCGCCATCGGTGGCGATGGAAAAGGCTTCCAGGGTGCCCTTGCCGGCATTTTCCACCACTTCCACCGAGGTGATCAGGGCTTTGGGACTGGGGGAGCCGAGGGATTCCCAGTTGCTCCAGTTGTCCTTCTGGCCGCCGCCCTGCCAGATATGCCACAGGGCCCCGTCGGAGCCTGCGGCGAAGGCTTCCAGGGGGCCGCTGTCCCTGGCGTTGCCGATCACTTCCAGCTGGCTGATGAAGACGCCGGCTGGGCGGCCCAGGCTGGACCAGCCGCTCCAGCCGCCGGGGCCGGTGGGCGACTGCCACGAATGCCAGAGTTCGGCATTGGGGCCGATGGTGAATGCTTCCAGCGGGCCGTTGTTGGGATTGTTCCTGATGATGTAGTTGGTCTTGCTCATGCTTGCCTCCTTGGTGATCTTGCACAGGCCGGAGGCTGGGGGTGCCATGATGAAGGCAATCCAGGGAAGTCCGGCGACCCGCCGTCTGAGCGGTTGAGAAGCGGGCAGACGGCAGTTGGAAAACAATAGTCTGTCGCCGGATTATTGCAATATGACTTTGGTATGTTTTGGCGTTGACTTGCTTTCATCCCCACTGATTACGAGGCGATTCGCTTGCATTCAAGTTGCACCAACGGCCTGGGTTGATCATTCGGCTGCCTTCGCCTGAGGAATGTTGTTTTGAAGTGGCAGGCATAGGGTGAAGCGGCTGCCCAGGCCCGGGCTGCTTTCCACCTCGATGTTGCCGCCGTGGAGGCGGGCGACGGTATCGGCGACGGAGAGTCCCATGCCTTCGCCGGAACCCACCGGCCGGGTGGTGAAGAAGGGATTGAAGATGCTTTCCAGATGCTGCGGCGCGATGCCGCAGCCGTTGTCCTCCACCGTCAGGCAGATCTGGCGGCCGTCGGGGCAGCTGCCGTGCAGGCGCACCATGCCTTCGGCCGGGATGGCCAGCAGGGCATTGTCGATGAGGTTTTCCAGGGCCTGCTGCAGCCGTTCCGGCAGGCAGTGCAGCGGCGGCAGGGCGTCGTAGCGCTGTTCCAGGCGGAAGTTGTGGCGCTTCTGGCAGGCCCGTTCCGCCGCCGTGCGGCAGATGGCTTCCAGGTCGGCCTGGCGCCATTCGCCGCTGGCGCAGGTGCTGGAGAACTCCAGGAGATGGCGTACCACCGTGCTCACCCGGGAAATGCCCTGGCGGGTTTCGGCCAGTACCTGGGGGGCGTCCTGGCGCAGGAAGTCCAGGTCGATGCGCTCCCGGCCGGGCGGTTGCTGGCCGGCGGCGCTCTCGTAGGCGTCCACCAGGGTCAGCAGGTCCTCCAGGTGCCGGGCCATGGCGCCCAGGTTGCTCTGGATGTAGCCGAGGGGCGTGTTGATCTCGTGGGCCACGCCGGCGGCCAGCTGGCCGATGGCGGCCAGCTTTTCGGCATGGAGCAGCTGGTCGTGGGTCTGGGTCAGGCGGCGATTGGTCTGTTCCAGGGAGGACAGGGTGTCCTGCAGGGCCCGTTCGGCCCGTTCCCGCTCGCTGATGTCGTTGAACATGAGGACGGCGCCGACCGTCTGGTCCTCCTCCACGATCAGGGCCTGGTTGCACTCGACGACGATGGGGGAACCGTTCCGCTGCAGGAACACCTGGCGGCGGTGCTGGAACTCCGCCTCCCCCGCCAGGGGATTGGGCTTGTCCCCATAGAGCACGGCGGCCACCGGCTGGGTCAGCATGTCCTCCACCGGCCAGCCCAGCAGGCGTGAGGCTGCCGGGTTGGCGAAGGTGATGCAGCCGTTGGTATCCAGGCTGAAGATGCCTTCACTGGCCGAGTGCAGGATCAGTTCGTAGGTGCGGCTCCAGCGGGCGAAGGCGGCCAGCACCTGTTGCTGCTGCAAATCCCCGGCGGGGTTGTGGTCCGGTTCCATGGGGTTCCTCCCTGCTCAGGCCGCGGCGCATTCGCTGTCCTGGACCAGCGCGTGAAAATCGTCCTCGGCCAGCACGTGGTTGAGATCCAGGACCAGGATGAAACCCTTGTCCATCTTGGCCATGCCCCGGATGAAATCGGTGCGCAGGTGGGTGCCGAAGGCCGGTGGCGGTTCGATCTGGGTGTCCGGGATGTCCAGGACCTCGTTCACCGCATCCACCATGATGCCCACCACCTGGGTTTCCTCGGCGGTGGGGGTCTCGACGATGACGATGCAGGTGCGCCGTCCGACCACGGTAGGTGCGTGGCCGAAGCGGCGGCGCAGGTCGATCACCGGGACCACGGCGCCGCGGAGGTTGATCACGCCGCGGACCGAGTCGGGCATCATCGGCACCACCGTCAGGTGGCCGTACTCGATGATTTCCCGGACGTTGAGGATGCCCACGGCGAACAGTTCATTGCCCAGCTGGAAGGTGAGGCACTGGGTGCGGGCCTCCGTCTCCCTCTCGGGAGCGGCGGTGACTGGTGCGTTCATGGCCATTCTCCTTAGAACTGGACGAAGTCGCCGCCAGCTTCCACTTCGGCAGAAGCGCTTTCCCAGCTTTCCTGTCGGGATGCCTGGCGCGGTGCCTGGCCGGACTTCTTGGTGCCACGTACCTGCACGTTGCGCTGGGTGGTGCCGTGGCCGGTGTTGAAGAAGCTCATCAGCTGTTGCAACTGCTCGGCCTGGCCGGTCATTTCCTCGGCCGTCGCCGCCAGTTCCTCGGAGGAAGCCGCATTCTGCTGGGTGGTCTGGGTCAGCTGGGACATGGCGCTGTTGATCTGGCCGACGCCCAGGGCCTGCTCCTTGGAGGCCGCGGTGATTTCCTGCACCAGGTCGGAGGTTTTCTTGATGGAGGGGACGATCTCGTCCAGCAGCTTGCCGGCGTGTTCCGCCAGGGAGACGCTGTTGCCCGCCACCTGGCCGATTTCCTGGGCCGCCACCTGGCTGCGTTCGGCCAGCTTGCGCACTTCGGCGGCGACCACGGCGAAGCCCTTGCCGTGGTCCCCGGCCCGGGCCGCCTCGATGGCGGCGTTGAGGGCCAGCAGGTTGGTCTGGTAGGCGATGTCGTCGATGATGCCGATCTTGGCGGCGATGGACTTCATGGCGGCCACGGTGTCGGTGACGGCCTTGCCGCCGTCCACCGCCTGGGTGGAGGCCTTGCTGGCGATGCCGTCGGTGACGCTGGCGTTCTCCGTGTTCTGGTTGATGGAGCTGCTCATCTGTTCCATGGAGGCGCTGGTCTCCTCGACGCTGGAGGACTGCTGGGAAGCGGCGGAAGAGAGGGCCTGGGAGGTGCCGGAGATCTGCTCACTGGCGTTGCTCAGGGCGTCGGCAGCGGTGCGCACTTCGGCGACCACGGTGCTGAGGCGGCCCACCATGCTATTGACGCAGTCCTTCAGGTCCTGCAGCTTGCCGTGGTAGTTGCCATTGATGCTCTGGGTCAGGTCGCCCTGCTCCACCGACTGCAGTACCCGCATGGCTTCGTTGAGCGGGGTGACGATGGCATCCAGGGTGTCGTTGATGCCGAGCACGATGCGGCGGAAGTCGCCGGTGTGGCGTTCAGCATTGGCGCGGGTTTCCAGGCGGCCCTGGAGGGCGGCTGTGGCCAGGGTGGAGGTGTCCTCGATGAGGGCCTTGAGGTTGGCGCGGACCTGCTCGATGACGTGGTTGATGAAGACTTTCTTGCCCGGGAGCTGTTCCATGGGGGCCTCGAAGTTGCCCTTGCCGAACTCGGCGACGCAGGCCATGGCCTTCTTCTTCACGGCGATGTGCCCGCCCACCATGTTGTTCACCCCTTCCGCCACGGTGCGGAAGCCGCCCTGGTACTTCTCCACGGGCACGATGACGTCGATGTCGCCCAGGTCGTGTTCCCGGCTCATGTGGTTCATGTCGTCGATGAGGCTGCGCACGGCGGTCTGCATGCGCACCACGTTGGCCAGCAGCGCATCCTTGTCCACTCCTTCCAGGGGGATGTCCTGGGACAGGTCGCCCTGGGCCACCCGATCGACGCAGGCGGCCACCATGGCGGGGTCGGCGCCGAGCTGGCGGGAGACGGAGCGCATGATGAGGATGCCCAGACCCACCACCAGCACCAGGGTGATGCCGCTGAGAACGGCGGACTGCCATTCGGCAGCGCTACTCAGGCTTTCCGCCTCCTTGGCGGACTGGGTGCCCAGGTCCAGGTTGTACTGCAGGTGGGCGAGGAAAGCGTCGTTGATGCGGTTGAAGGCGGCCTGGTTGGCCAGCAGGTAGTCCCGGGCCTGGGCCATGCGGTTCTCCCGGGAGAGGGCCATGGTCTGCTCCCGCACCTGGCGGTAGGCTTCCAGGGCGTCCCGGTCGTCGCGCAGCAGCTGCCGGTCCTTCTCGTCCGAGACCAGGCTCTCATAGCGTTTCAGCGAGTCTTCCAGTTTGGCCATGTTGGTGTTGATACGGCCTTCGATCTCGGCCATGCGTCCCTTGTCCTCCAGGGTGATGTGCTGCCACACCTGGGCCCGAATGCTGGCCAGGGGCACGTAGGCTTCCTGCAGCACCCGCACCGAGGGCAGGGAATTGACGTTGGAATAGTTGGTGATGGTGAATACCCGCTCGATCTGGTAGGCCGAGAGACCGGCGAGGACGATCAGGCCGAGGGCGGCGCTGCTGATCAGCAGGATGAGGCGTTGTTTGAGGGTCATTGCATGCTCCTTCGGGCGAAGAAATCGGTCTGTGGATGTGGCGTCGTGGGGGCTGAATCTAGGCAGGCTGTTCGCTGCCGATGGCTTGGCCGGCGTTGCTTTCGCCCAACAAGCGGGCTTCCCGGCCGCTGGCGTCGTGCACCAGGGTGGGTACGTCGAGAATGAGGGCCACCTCGCCGGTGCCGAGGATGGTGGAACCGGAGAAGCCGCGCAGGTGGCGGAAGATCTGGCCGAGGGGCTTGATCACGGTCTGGAACTCGCCCAGCAGGCGGTCCACCACCAGGCCGGCCCGGCGGTTGCCGTACTGCACGATGACCACGTTCTCCCGCTGGCTGCTTTCCCCTTCCAGGTTGAGCAGGTTGCGCAGGCGCAGGCAGGGCAGGGCCTCGCCGCGCAGGTCCAGGTAGTGGCTGCTCTGTCCCCGGCTCTGCAGGCGCTCCCCGTCGGGCAGTTCCATGCATTCCTGCACCAGGTCCAGGGGCAGGACGAAGGCGCTGTCCGCCACCTGGATGAGGAAGCCGTCGATGATGGCCAGGGTCAGGGGCAGGCGGATGCGCATGGTGGTGCCCACGCCCTCCTGGCTCTCGATGTCGATGCTGCCGCGCAGGGCGCTGATGTTGCGGCGGACCACGTCCATGCCGACGCCGCGGCCGGAGAGGTTGGTGACCTGCTCGGCGGTGGAAAAGCCGGGCTCGAAAATGAGGTTGAAGACGTCCCGGTCGGTGAGGCTCTGGCCCGGCGCCACCAGGCCCCGGTCCATGGCCTTGGCCAGGATCTTTTCCCGCTTCAGGCCGCCGCCGTCGTCGGCCACCTCGATGACGATGCTGCCGGACTCATGGTAGGCGTGGAGGCTGAGGCGACCCTGGGCCGGCTTGCCCCGGGCCAGGCGCTCTTCGATGGATTCGATGCCGTGGTCCATGGAGTTGCGCACCAGATGCATGAGGGGGTCGCCGATCTTCTCCACCACGGTCTTGTCCAGCTCGGTCTCGGCGCCGGTGATGACCAGCTCGATGTCCTTGCCCAGTTCCCGGGAAACGTCCCGCACCACCCGGGGGAAGCGGTTGAAGGATTCGCCGATCTCCACCATGCGCAGGGACAGGGCCCGGTCCCGGATCTCCTCCACATGGCGTCCCACCTGGGCCATGGCCTCGATCAGGGCGGTGTCGCCGTTGCGCTGGGAGAGCAGGGTGGCGGAGGCGCCGGCGATGACCAGTTCCCCCACCTGGTTGATCAGGTCTTCCAGCTTTTCCGCATCGACGCGGATGAAGCGGGTGGCGGCGGAGCGGTTCTCCCGGCCCTTCGCCTGCTTTTCCAGGGCGGCCTGGACCACGGGGGCGGGAATGCCGTCTTCCTGGATCAGCATCTCCCCCAGGGCCGGCGGGGCGGCCTGACGCTGCCGTTCCAGGGCCCGTTCCAGCTCGGCCTGGCTGAGGGCGCCGCTGGCCACCAGGATCTCGCCCAGGCGCTCCAGCCCTTCCGGCGCTTCGGCGATGAGCTTGAGGTAGTCGTCGATGGAACTGCGGGGCGGCAGGAGGGTGATGCGGCAGTCGTCCCGGACGAAGTCGAAGGTGCTGTCGATGGCTTCCCGGCTGGCCTCGCTGCGGAAATCCAGCTCGAAGCCCAGGTAGCAGCTTTCCGCGTCCATGGCTTCCGGCGCCGGCATCTGCTGCCACAGGGTGGTGATGTGAGCGATTTCCCCCAGGGTGCCGAGATAGCGCAGGAAGGAGGCCGGGTCCATGCCGTTCTTCAGGACTTCGGGGCCGAAGCGCAGGGACAGGTGCCAGGCATCGTTGTGCACCGGGTCCGCGATGGTGTCGCTGACAGCCGCCGGGGCGGCCGGGGCCACGCCGGAGGTGGTGGCTTGGGAGGCAGAAGGGGCGCCGCTGTCGGCGATGCATGCCTGGAGACGAGCCAGCAGAGCGGGTCTCCGGGCCTCCTGGGTTGCAGCGTCGGCCACTTCGTCGCCGGCGATCTGGTTGATGAGAAAGCCCAGGTAGTCGCTGCTTTCCAGCAGCAGGGCGATGAGGTCCCCGTTCACCGCCACGCTGCCGTCCCGTACCCGGTCGAGCAGGGTTTCGGCCACGTGGGCGAAGGCCACCAGCTGGTCCAGGCTGAACAGCCCGGCCGAGCCCTTGATGGTGTGGATGGCGCGGAAGGTGGCGGAGATGGCCTCCCCGTCCCGCGGGTCCCGTTCCAGGGCCAGCAGGGAATCCTCCATGCCCAGCAGCAGTTCCCGGGCTTCGGCGACGAAGGTCTGCAGGACGTCATCGGTACTCACGACGGCAGCTCCCCGTTGTTGTCGAGACCGAATGTCTGGTGCAGGTCGTACAGCTCGAACATGGTGTTGACGGCCGGGTGCAGGGCCACCAGGCGCAGGCTGCGCTGCTGCATCTGGGCCTGACGCAGGACCAGCAGCAGGAGCTGGACGCCGACGCTGTCGATCTCATTGACCTGGCTCAGGTCGATCTCCACCCGGGGGCCGGCGCACAGGGCCAGCAGCTCGTCCTTGATGCCGGCGTCGTAGATGGTGAATTCGCCCTGCAGGGCAAGGTGCATGACGCCGTCGGCGGAATGGGTCTTCATCTCCATGGCGCGCTCCTCAGGGCATGACCAGCTTGGTCACGGCGGTGAGCATCTGGGCCGGCTGGAAGGGCTTCACCACCCAGGCCTTGGCGCCCGCCGCCTGGCCCCGCTGCTTCATGCTGTCGCCGGCTTCGGTGGTGAGCATGATGACCGGGGTGAAGCGGTGCTCCGGCAGCTTCTTCAGCTCGGTGACGAAGGTGATGCCGTCCATCACCGGCATGTTCACGTCGCTGATGATGAGGTGCACCTTCTGGCCCTTGAGCTTGTTCAGGCCGTCCTGGCCGTCGCAGGCTTCCAGGGTTTCGTAGCCGGCGCCCTTGAGGGCAATGCTGACGACCTGGCGCAGGGAGGCGGAGTCGTCGACGATGAGAATTGTCTTTGCCATGGGGGCGGTCCTAAAAGAAGGTGATGTCGGAGTCGGCCGGTGCCTGGCTGCTCTTGCCGCCATGCACGGCGTGCTGCTCGGCCGTGGTGTAGGTGCTGGCCAGGTTGTCCAGCCAATCCTGGGCGTCCAGGTGGTCCGGCCCGGTGGCCAGGTGCCGCTCCAGCCTTTCCATGTCCTGGCGGACGTGGCCCAGCATCTGGCCGATGCGGTCCTGGAACTGGAGGGAGACCAGGGACTCGGCCACTTCCTGCTGGATGCCCTGGTGCTGCCGGCGCAGGGTGTTGGCGGTGTCCGCCAGGTCGCCGGTGACGCGCTGGAAGCCTTCGAGGATTCCCGCCACCGAGTGCTGGGCCTGGTCCAGGGCCTGCTCGTCGGCCAGGGCGCCCTGGTCCGCCGCCTGCAGGGCACCGTGGATGGCCTCGTTGACCAGTTGCACCTTGTCGGCGATGCGCCGGCCGGTGCCGGCCGATTCGTTGGAAAGCTCCCGCACCGCGTCGGCGACCACGGCGAAGCCGCGCCCCGCATCGCCGGCCCGGGCCGCCTCGATGGCGGCGTTGAGGGCCAGCAGGTTGGTCTGGCCGGCGATGCGGCCGACCCCCTGGGCCATGGCATCCAGTTCGTCGGTGAAGGCGGCGAGGCGGCCGATCTCTTCCAGCATGCGGCGCTTGTTGGCCAGCAGCCCGGCCAGGGTGGCGAGCAGGGCGTCCAGTTCCCGGCGGCTGTGCTCCAGGGTCTGCAGCAGGTTGCCGCCCACCGAGGCGTCGGAGGCCCGGGCGCTGGCCTCCAGGCCGTCCACGATGCCGGCGAAGCGGGAGGAGAGGGCGGCGATGGCCGTTTCCGTCTGCTCGCCGACCAGGGTCAGCTGCTTGCGCCAGATGGGCAGGATGTGGCCTTCGATGCTGTGCACCTGGGCGGTCAGTCCCGCCTGGCGTTGGCGTTCCTCCGCCTCGCCCCGGGCACCGGCCGCCAGGGCTGCGGCCAGCCGTTCCTGCAGCAGGCGGCTGTGCTGCCGGCCATACCAGGCGCCGGCTGCCCCGGCGAGCGCCAGCAGCAGGGCGCCGCCGATGCCGCCGGCCGTGCTGCCGCCCTGGCCCAGGGACCAGGCGGCGCCGGCCAGTCCCAGGCCGAGCGGGGTCCAGGTGGTGGGGGCGCTCATTGCCGGGCCTCCGCCAGGTGGCGCACCGTACTGGCCAGGGGTTCGAAGTCGGAGGACTTGTCGAAAAAGAAATCGGCGCCGGCCGCGGCGCAGCGGCGGCGGAAGCCGGGATGGTTGGTGAAGATGGCGACGATGGTGGCCGGCGCTTCCAGCTTCACCTTGCCCAGCAGGGACATGCCGCTGCCGTCGGCCACCTCGATGTCCAGGATCAGCAGTTCGGGGCGGAACAGGCGGAAATGGCGCAGGCCGATGTCGATGCGATCGGTGACCACCGTTTCCACCCGGGGCAGGTCGGCGAATGCCAGGCGCAGCCTTTCGCTGACCAGCTTCGAGTCTTCGACGATGAGGATTTTCATGGCGCTTGTCCGTGGCGTGCTGCGATGGGTGTATTTCACGCCAGACGCCAAAGCGCCGCCGTCGGCAACGGCGGAATGTGACTTAGGGCAAGCCTGATTCGGGGGTCAGGTAAACCCTACAAGAGGAGTGCCCGCGGCAGCGGGCCGGCCATGCCGGGGATGGGAGGAGGTGGGGAGGAAGCGGGGAGGAAGCGGGGAGGAAGCGGGGAGGAAGGCGTGAAACGGGCAGCGCAACGACAGGGCGGAGGCGGGGCCTAGGGCCGGCCCAGGCCGTGGCGCAGGGCGTAGCGCACCAGTTCGGCATTGTTGTCGATGCCGAGTTTCTGCATGAGGCGGGTCTTGTGGGTGCTGACGGTCTTGGCGCTGACGTGCAGCCGTTCGCCCACGGCGGCCAGGGCCAGGCCCTGGCTGAGCAGTTGCAGCACCTCGAATTCCCGGTCGGAGAGGGCCTCGTGGGGCGGCGCCTCTTCCGGGGCGCCGAAGACCATGGCGTCCACCAGGGCCGGGTCGATGAAGCGGCCGCCCCTGGCCACCTTGCGGATGGCCGCCAGGAGAATGGCCGGGTCGCTGTCCTTGGTCACGTAGCCGCTGGCGCCGGCGCGCAGGGCCCGGGACACCAGCTGGCTCTCGTTGTGCATGCTGAGGACGACGACGGGGACCTCCGGCGCTTCCGTATGGGCGCGGCGGATCAGGTCCAGGCCGCTGATGCCGGGCATGGACATGTCCATCAGCAGCAGGTCGATGCCGCCCTGGCGCAGCCGGGTCAGGACCTCGCTGCCCTGGCTGGCCTCGCCGGCCACCTCCAGGTCGGCTTCCGTGGCCAGGAGCTGCTTGAGGCCGCTGCGTACGATGCTGTGGTCGTCGGCCAGCAGGATGCGGATCATGGCAGTTCCTCCGCCAGGGGAATGGTGATGTGCAGGCGGGTGCCCCGGCCCGGGGCACTGTCGATGCGCAGCTTGCCGCCCAGGGCTTCCAGGCGCTCGCCCATGCCGAGCAGGCCGAAGGAGTTGCCGCCCACCTGACTGGGGTCGAAGCCCTTGCCGTTGTCGGCGATCTCCAGGCGGATGTGCTCCGCCTCCAGGCTCAGACCGATGTCCACCTGGCTGGCCTCGGCATGGCGGGTGACGTTGGTGAGGGATTCCTGGACGATGCGGAAGAGGGTGGTGGCCCGGCTGTCGTCCAGGGGAATGTCGTCCCCGGCCAGCAGGTGGCAGGCGATGCCGGTGCGCTGGCGGAATTCTTCGGTGAGCCATTCCAGGGCCGGCAGGATGCCCAGGTTGAGCACCGCCGGACGCAGCTGGGAGGCCACCTGGCGCATCACCCGTACCGCCTCCTCCACCAGGTGCTGCATGGTGTCCAGGCGCTGGCCGATGGCCGGCGGGGCGTCGCCCAGCTCCCGTCGCAGCAGGGTCAGGTCCATTTTCAGGGCGGTCAGCAGGGAGCCCTGCTCGTCGTGGATCTCCCGGGCGATGCGCTTGCGCTCCTGCTCCATGGCGGCTTCGCCGTGGGCGGCCAGGTCCCGCAGCTGCTGCCGGGATTCGAGCAGTTCCTGGGCCATGCGGCGGCGTTCGGTGATCTCCTCGCTGAGGTGCCGGTTGGCCACTTCCAGTTCCGCCGTGCGCTCCTGCACCCGCAGTTCCAGGGTGCGGCGCAGGGCCCGCAGGGTCAGGTGGGTGGTGACCCGGGCCTGCACTTCCTCGCTCTTGATGGGCTTGCCGATGTAGTCCACGCCGCCGCTGGAAAAGGCCTGGATGCGGTCCTCCACGGCGCTGGCGGCACTGATGAAAATCACCGGGATGTCCCGGGTGGCCGGATCGGCCTTGAGCTTGGCGCACAGCTCCAGCCCGCTCATGTCGGGCATGCGGATGTCCAGCAGCACCAGGTCCGGCTGCAGGCCGTCGAGGGCGGCCAGGGCCTGGGCCCCGTCGGCCACGGCGTGCACCGTGTGGCCGTAGCGCTGCAGCAGCTGGGTGAACAGATGGCGGTCCAGGGCGGAATCGTCCGCCAGCAGGATGGTGCCGGTGATGCCGTTGTCGAATCGCGCAGGCACGGGAGCCTCCCGGTTTGTGGCCCTGGGGGCCGCTTCTTGTGCCGCCCATTTTGACGGCATCGGACCGGGCCCGGCAAGGGGCTCGACGGCGGCTTCAGCGGCGGAAGGTGTCGGCGGCGATCTGCAGGCGGGCCAGCTTGTCGTAGAGGGTCTTCTTCGGCAGCTGCAGGCGCTCGGCCGCCAAGGCTACATTGCCGTGGCAGGCCGCCAGGGCGGCCTCGATGAAGCCCTGTTCCGCCAGCTCCAGGCGCCGGGCCAGGGGCAGCTCGGCCCCCGGGGCGCTGCCCGCCGGGGATGCCGCCTGGGGCTGGTCCAGGCCCAGGCAGAAGCGCTCCGCCGCGTTCTTCAGCTCCCGCACGTTGCCCGGCCAGGTCTGGGCCTGCCAGCGGGCCAGTTCGGCCGGGCCCCAGGCCGGCACTTCCCGGCCGAAGCGCTTGGCCGCCTGCTGCAGGAAGTGGCCCATGAGCAGGGGAATGTCTTCCTGGCGCTGGCGCAGGGGCGGCAGGTCGATGCTGACCACGTTGAGCCGGTAGTAGAGGTCGGCGCGGAACTGGCCGGCCTCGGCCAGGGCCTTGAGGTCGGCCTTGGAGGCGGCCACCACCCGGCAATCCACCGCCACCGGGGCATTGCCGCCGAGGCGCTCGATGCTGCGCTCCTGCAGGGCCCGCAGCAGCTTGACCTGGAGATTGAGGGGCATGGACTCGATTTCGTCGAGGAACAGGGTGCCGCCGTGGGCGTATTCGATCTTGCCGATGCGCCGCTTGCCGGCGCCGGTGAAGGCTCCCGCCTCGTGGCCGAACATCTCGCTCTCGAAGACGCTCTCGGGCAGGGCGGCGCAGTTGATGGCGACGAAGGGGCCGCGCCGGCCGGAGGCGCTGTGGATGGCCCGGGCCACCACTTCCTTGCCGCTGCCGGTCTCGCCGTTGATGAGGATGTCCACATCGGTGGGGGCCAGGGCCGCCACCAGACGGCGCACCTCCTGCATGGCCGGGGTCTGGCCGATCACCGGCAGGCCGTCCTGGGTCGGCAGGGCTTCCTTGAGGCGCCGGTTTTCCAGCAGCAGGGCCCGCTTCTCCAGGGCCTGGCGGGTGACCCGCACCAGATGTTCGGAAGTGAAGGGCTTTTCGATGAAGTCGTGGGCGCCGTCGCGCATGGCCTGCACCGCCATGGCCACGTCGCCGTGGCCGGTGACCAGAATCACCGGCAGCTCCCGGTCCAGCTGGCGCAACTCCCCCAGCAGGGCGATGCCGTCCCTGCCCGGCAGGCGCACGTCGCTGACCACGGCCCCGGGCAGTTCGGCGGCCAGGGCCGCCAGGGCCCCTTCGGCATCGGCAAAGCTGCGCACCTCCAGGCCGGCCAGGGTCAGGGCCTGGGCGCTGCCCATGCGCACCGCCGGATCGTCCTCGACGAGAAAGACCGGCAGGGCGGCGGCCTCAGACACGGCGGCTCTCCTTGGCATAGCTGGCCCGGTCGATCTCGAACAGCTCCACGCACAGCTGCAGTTCGGTGCCCGGCGCCGCCTGCACCAGGGGCGAGAGGGCGGCCAGCAGGCTGTCCGCCAGCTGCTTCCTGGTCTCCATGCTGCGCCCCGGCATGAGGCTCAGCTTGGCATGGGCGAAGGCCCGGGGCGTGGCGGCGGTGCCGACGCAGAATATATCCAGGGCCAGGGCCCGGCTCTTGATGTCCCCTTCCTCGAAGAGGCCGGAGTCGGCCAGGCAGCGGTTGAGGGCGGCGAGGCTGGCGGCCGGGTCCAGGGAGAGGTTGCTGCTGTATTCCAGGGTCAGGTGGGGCATGGCGTGGTTCCGGGGCGGGTCAGGCGGGGGTGGGGTTTGACTGGGTGCCGCTGGCGGCTTCCAGGATGATAGCGAATTCGGCGCCGCCTTCCGGCCGGTTGCTGCCCTCCAGGCGGCCGCCGAAGCCTTCGACGATGGCCAGGGAAATGGCCAGTCCCAGGCCCAGGCCTTCGCCCACGGGCTTTGTGGTGTAGAAGGGCTCGAACAGGTGGGCCAGGACCTCCGGCGGCAAGCCCGGGCCCTCGTCGCGGATGGCGATGCGCACCTGGGAGCCCCGCCGTTCGGCCTGCAGGTGCAGGCGCGGTGCCGGCCGCTCCTGCATGGCGTCGAGGCCGTTGCGCAGCAGGTTCACCAGCACCTGCTCCAGGCGGGTGGTGTCGGCCAGCACCGCCAGTTCCGGGGCGATGGGAGCCACCTGGATGGCGGCCTGCAGCTCCCGCCGCCGCGGTTCCAGGATCAGCAGGGCGTTGTCCACGGCCCGGGCCACGGGGACCGGGCTCTTTTCCGCCGGGCCCTTGCGCGAGAAGGACTTGAGCTGGGTGACGATGCGCCCCAGGCGGGCGGTGAGCTGGCGGATCATGGCCAGGTTCTCCCGCACCTCGTCGTGGCGGCCCAGGTCCATGAGGGCCACGGCGTTGTCGGAGAAGGTCTGCAGGGCGGCCAGGGGCTGGTTCAGTTCGTGGCTCATGCCGGCGGACATCTGGCCCAGCACCGCCAGCTTGCCGGCCTGCACCGCCGTGTCCCGGGTCTGGTGCAGGATCGCCTCGGCCTGCTTGAGGGCTTCCACCTTGCGGGTCAGGTCGGCGGTGCGTTCGGCGATGGCCGCCTCCAGGGCGGCATGGGCCTGGTGCAGTTCGGCCCGGCGCTTGCGGCGCAGGTTCTGGTGGGCCGCCAGGGCCAGCACGAAGGCCAGGGCGAAGGCGGCGGTGAAACCGGCGCCGAGGGCGCTGCGGCGGGCCTCCGCCGGGTCGGTGAGGAGCACCACGCGCCAGCCCTGGTGGCCCACCGCCTGGCTTTCCATGAGCAGGTCCCGGGGGCGCCGGTCGGTCACCGCCAGGCGCACGCTGCCGTCTTCCAGGGCCCGGTCGCTGATGAGGGGTTCCAGGGGACTGTCGCCGTACTTGCGGCTGGCCGCCAGCCGTTCCCGGGCCAGGGGGGAGAGGGGGGCCAGGGTGCGGTAGCGCCACTCGGCCTTGGGGGCGAGGAAGATGACGCCCTCGTCGTCGGCCAGCAGCACGGTGTCGCCGCTCCTGGCCAGGGCGGATTCGAAGGGGGCCAGGTTAACCTTGATGGTGACCACGCCCTCGATGGGGCCGTGGCTGCCGTCCCGCACCGGGGCGGCGAGGAAGTAGCCCGGCTCGCCGGTGGTGGCGCCGACGCCGTAGAAACGGCCCAGGCTGCCCTTGATGGCTTCCCGGAAATAGGGGCGGAAGGCGTAGTTGTGGCCGACGAAGCTGCCCGCCTTGTCCCAGTTGCTGGCGGCCAGGGTGTGGCCGCGGCGGTCGATGAGGTAGGCGGCGCTGATCTCGGCGCCGCTCTGGGCGGTCTTCAGATAGGCGTTGGCGGCCTTGGCCTGGGCGCTGCCGGCGGGCTGGGCCAGCAGTTCGTGCAGCTTGTGCTCCAGGGCCAGCAGGCCGGGCAGGGCCTCGTAGCGGGCCAGGGTGGCTTCCAGGGAAAGGGCGTAGAACTCCAGACGGCGGGCGGCGTTCTGCCGTTCGCCATCGAGGAAGATGGTCAGGGCCACCCGGTAGGCGAGCCAGCCGAAGACCAGGCAGGCGGCGAGCAGGGCGGTGCCCAGCAGCAGCCGGCGGCGGCTGGAGGTGGCGGGGGCGGGCAGGGGCGGCAGGGACACGGTGGGAGGGGGCGCGGTCAGGGTTGGGAGACAGCCGCCTATGCTAATGCCCGGACCCGGCGGCGGCCAGACGCAAAGGAAGGGAGACGGGAAAAGCGGGAAAAAAAGCGGGGGACGGCAGCCGCCGCCCCCGCGGCGGTGCCTAGTCCACCGCCGCCAGCTTCAGCTCGTCGGCAGCGTGGCGCTGCTGCTCCTCCATCACCAGGCGGCCCAGCTCCCGCTTCAGCTCGTTGAACTCGTGGCTGGAGGGGTCCCGGGGCCGGGGCATGGTGACGTACTGGTCCCGCTTGATGGTGCCGGGGCGGTAGGTCATGACCACGATGCGGTCCGCCAGGTAGATGGACTCCTCGATGGAGTGGGTGACGAAGAGGATGGTCTTGTTCAGCTTCTCCCAGATGCGCAGCAGCTCGTCCTGCAGGTTGCGCCGGGTGAGGGCGTCGAGGGCGCCGAAGGGCTCGTCCATGAGCATGATGGGCGAATCCAGGGCCAGCACCCGGGCGATGGCCACCCGCTGGCGCATGCCGCCGGAGAGGTCCTTGGGGAAGCGGTCGCGGAAGTCCTTCAGGTGCAACAGGTCCAACAGCTGGTTCACCGTCAGGTCGATCTCGGCCTTCTCCTTCTTCTGGATCTGCAGGCCGAAGGCGATGTTCTGGGCCACGGTCATCCAGGGGAAGAGGGCGTATTCCTGGAACACCATGCCCCGGTCCGGGCCCGGGGTGAGGATCTTCTTGCCCTCGATGACGATCTCGCCGGCCGAGGGCGGCTGGAAGCCGGCCACGGCGTTGAGCAGGGTGGATTTGCCGCAGCCGGAAGGGCCCAGCAGGCAGACGAATTCGCCCTGCTTGACGGTGAGGTTGATGTCCTTGAGGGCGGTGACGTCGCCGCCGGGGGTCTTGAAGACCTTCTGCACGTTGTTGATGAGGATGTCGCTCATGCTGCCTCCGCAGGGCCGCCCCAAGGAGGCAGCCGTCGTTGATCTGGATGTCCGGCGCCCGGGCGGGCGGCGGGCTGAACTGCCGTCACCCCCTGCCGTGGGCAGGGGGGCGGGGGGATGGTCCTGGCCAACTTAGTGCTCCAGGCCGCGGTGCCAGCGCAGCAGGTGGTTGTTGAGGCGGCTGACGGCGGTGTCGATGGCCAGGCCCAGCAGGCCGATGGTGATCATGCCGGCGATGATTTTGTCCGACCACATGAACTCCCGGGCTTCCAGGATGCGGAAGCCGAGGCCGTCGTTCACCGCGATCATCTCGGAGACGATCACCACGATGAAGGCGGTGCCGATGCCGATGCGCACCCCGGCCAGGATGTAGGGGGTGGAGGCGGGCAGGATCACCCGGGTGAACATGGTCCAGTAATTGACCCCCAGGTTGCGGGCGGCCCGCAGGTAGATGCCGTCCACGTGGCGCACCCCGGCGATGGTGTTCATCAGCACCGGGAAGAAGGCGCCGATGGCGATGAGGAAGAAGGACGGCGGGTTGCCCAGGCCGAACCACAGGATCGCCAGCGGGATGTAGGCGATGGGGGGGATCGGCCGCAGGATCTGCACCAGGGGGTTGAACAGGTCGTAGATGCGGTTGTTGGCACCCATCACCAGGCCCAGGGGCAGGGCCAGGCCGGCGCCGATGATGAAGCCGACGATGACCCGGTAGAGGCTGGAATAGGCGTCGTGCAGCAACTCGCCGGAAATGAGCCAGGTGAAGTAGCTGCCGCTGCCCGGGACGTAGTCCTGGGTCGGCAGCAGGTAGGCCCACCATTTCACCGCCACGGCGCTGGGGGAGGGCAGCAGCACCTCGGAGAAGAGGCCGGCCCGGGAGCCGGCCTCCCACAGGATCAGCACCAGCACCGGCACCAGGGCGCCGTGGGCGAAGGCTTGCAGTTTCTTCAGCATGGCCTTACTTCACCTTCAGTTCGGTCTTGGCCTTCTGCAGCAGGTCCAGCTTGACCCACTCGGCGGCCTTGGGCGGCTTGGCCATGCGGCCGACGCCGTACTTCTGCATGAAGGAGGTGGTGATGTCGATGTGCTCGGGGGAAACGTCGTAGGTGTAGTCGGCGTTGTCCATGGCGTCCTTGAAGTCCTGGGAGCTGATCTGGCCCTTGAACATCTGCTCGCGCACGTACTTCTCGGCCAGGGCCATGTCCTTGTTGAACAGGGCGGTGGCTTCGACGAAGCACTTCATGACCCGCTGGGCCACGTCCTTCTTCTCGTTGTAGAGCTTCTCGGTCATCACCAGGAGGCGCACCGGCTCGCCCATGGCGGTGTTGTAGGGCTTCATGATCTCCACCCCGAACTTCTTGTTGAGGGCCTGGGAGGACTGGGGCTCGGACTGGCACATGGCGTCGATCTGCTTGGCGGCCAGGGCCTGGTTGAGGTCGGCGAAGGCGAGGAAGACGATCTGCACGTCCTTGCCCGGCTTGTCGGACCAGGTCAGGCCGGCCTTTTCCAGCTCGGCGTAGAGCAGCAGCTCGTGGGCGCCGCCCCGGGTGACGCCCACCTTCTTGCCCTTGAGGCCCTGGATGTCCCTGATGCCGGTATCGGCGCCGGCCACCAGGCGGGCGCCGCCCTTGGCGAAGCCGGCCACGGTATAGATGGGCACGCCGTTGGCGCGGCCGGAGATGGCGCCGTCGGAGGCCAGGGCGGCGATGTCCACCTCACCGGCGACGATGGCCGGCATGATGTCCGGGCCCTTGGGGAACATGCGTTCCTCCACCTTCAGGTCGTACTTGGCGCACAGCTCCTTCATGTAGGACACGGCGCCGTAGTGGGCGAACTTCAGGTTGCCCAGGCGCACCACGTCCTCTGCCCGGGCCGGCGCGGCGGCCAGCAGGGCGGAAGCACAGAGGGCGGTGACGGCCGCAGCCAGAACTTTGCGTTGTTGCATGGAAGTCTCCTCACAGGGTGGATGTCCCCGGCGGCAGTGCCGGGTTGTGAGACTCCTGTTTGCAGGGACCGTGCCATCCGCCGGAAAGGTTTGCAGGCGATTGTTTTTGCAGAGATTTGGCTCGGCGTCGGGGTGCCGCGTCCCCCCGGACTTTCCGGAAAGCCGCACGCCCGGTGGCGGCCGTTCCGGGATTCCGCACAGGGCTGGCCGTCGTCTTAACCCGGATTTACCCGGGGCTTAACCCGTATTTACATCCCCCGGGCCAAGAATGCCCCGGTGGCGTCCCGGCGCAGCCGGCGGCGCCGGTCATGGCAAGCACGGGGAGCCGGCAACGCATGTCGCACATCGACGGACTGGAACAGATCATCGCCCTGGTGGGGCGCAGCGCCAGCCTGCGCCAGGAAGGCCGCACCGAGGCCGCCCTGGGCTGCCTGCAGCAGGCCCTGGCGGTCAATCCCCGGCTCTATCCCCTGCACCTCAATTGCGCCCGCCTGATGGCCGAACTGGGCTGTTACGAGGAAGCCATCGCCGCCTACGGCCGTTACCTGCGCGACGCCCCGGACGACGGCGAGGCGGCGGCCCAGTGCCGCCAGCTGCAGCAGGAGGCGGAGGAGCACTATGGCACCCTGCTGGAGATCGACCGGGACAACGTGGATTTCCATGTGCTGCGGGGCAATATCCGCCTCGGCGCCGGCCGGGCGGCCGCCGCCCTGGCCGACTTCGACCAGGCCCGCCGGCTCGATCCCCGCTGCTGGGGTCTGGAGGCCCGCCGGGGCGCGGCCCTGGCCGCCCTGTACCGGCACGAGGAAGCCCTGGCGGCCCTGGACCGGGCCCTGGAGCGGGAACCGGGCAATCTCCAGGTGCGCCTGCAGCGGGGCCGGGTGCTGCAGGCCCTGGGCCGCTGGGAGGCCGCCTTCGCCAGCTACGAGCAGTTGCTGTGCTTCCATCTCGACCACCCGGAGGCCCTGGTGGAGCAGGCCCACTGCTGCTTCGCCCTGGGGCGCTGGCGCGCAGGCTGGCAGCGCTACGAATGGCGCTGGGAAACCCGGCAGATGGCCGACGCCTGGCTGCCCAGCGATGCTCCCCTGTGGCTGGGCCGCCATTCCCCCGAGGGGCGGACCGTGCTGCTGTGGGCCGAGCAGGGCCTGGGCGACACCCTCCAGTTCCTGCGCTACGTGCCCCGGGTGGCGGCCCTCGGCGCCCGGGTGCTGTTGCTGCTGCCGCCGTCCCTGGCCGCCCTGGCCGCCAGCCTGGGGCCGGGAATCGAGGTGCTGCCGGCGCCCGCCGAGCTGCCGCCCCACGACCTGCACTGTCCCCTGCTCAGCCTGCCCCTGGCCCTGGGCCTGTGCCGTCCCGAAGAAGGGCCTGGGACGCCCTATCTGCGGGAATCCCCGGAGCGTGCCGCCAGGATGCCCGTCCTGCCTGCCTTCCAGGGCAGGCGCATCGGCCTGGTCTGGTCGGCCAAGGCCGACGGCGATGCCCGCCGCAACCTTGCCCTGGCACAGCTGCAGCCCCTGCTGGGGCCGGGGCGCCGCTTCTATTGCCTGCAGCAGATGATCCCCGCCGCCGACCAGGAAACCCTGGCCGCCCTGCCCCAGCTGCAGCGGGTGGATGAATGGCTGGAGGACTGGGCCGACACCGCCGCCCTGGTGCAGCAGCTGGACCTGGTCATCAGCGTGGACACGGCGGTGGCCCACCTGGCCGGCGCCCTCGGCCGCCCCTGCTGGCTGCTGCTGCAGCACGGCGGCGAATGGCGCTGGGGCCGGCAGGGGGAGGCAACCCCCTGGTACGCCAGCCTGCGCCTCTTCCGCCAGCCGGCCTGGGGCGACTGGGACGGCGCCGTGGCCCAAGTGGCGGCCGCCCTGGCGGACTGGCGCGGGGGCTGAGCGCGGCTGCCGGCATCGGGCCAGGCCTGGCCTGGGGAAGGCCCTAGCTTGCCTATCCGGGGGCCTTTCGCCACACTTGCGCGCCATGCGCAAACTCACCCACCTCGCCCTGCTGCTGCCCAGCGCCGCCGCCTGGGCCATCGACCTCCAGCCGGGGGACCTGCAGGTGCCGCCCTCCGGCACCAGGATGATCCAGCTGGCCTACCAGGACAGCGACCGGGGCGACATGTACGTCCGCGGCCGCAAGATGCCCGGCGAGCCCAAGGTGACCCTGTCCCAGACCCAGCTGCGCCTGGGCGCCACCTTCGACCTGGGCGGCATGCCCGCCTTCTCCTATCTGCAGCAGCCCGTCGGCAGCCTGCATCCGGGCGGCACCCTGTCCAGCCTGCCGGGGGCTTCGGGCTTCGGCGACACCACCATGCTGCTGGCCGTGTGGCCCTACGCCAACCATGCCAGCCAGACCTATTTCGCCGTGGGCGGCTACCTGACCCTGCCCACCGGGGATTACCAGGCGGGGCGCGTCCTCAACATGGGCAGCAACCGGGTCAGCACGGCCCTGCAGGTCGGCCTGCAGACCGCCGTGCTGCGCAATCTGCACTGGATGGGCGCGGTGGACGGCATGCGCTCCGGCACCAACAAGGAATTCGGCCCCCTGCGCCGGGAGCAGGACCAGGAGGTGCTGTACACCGCCCAGACCGGCCTGCGCTACGACATCAATGCGACCTTTGCCCTGGCCGCCACCTATTTCTACACCTGGGGCGGCGAGACCCGGGTGGCGGGCGCGGCCCAGAACGACCGCACCCAGCTGGAGCGCTACCAGCTCACGGCCACCGCCAACTCGCCCGTCGGCAAGCTGTCCCTGCAATACGGCGGTGATTTCCGCACGGAAAACGGCCTCCTGGAAGACCGGCGCTGGGTGGTCCGCCTGACCCGCTTCTTCTGAGGCGGGGCCAGCCCTGCCGCCAGGGGCGGGGGCAAACGCAGGGCAAAGAAAAAGCCGGGGCATGCCCCGGCTTTTTGCTTGGCGGTGGAACGCTTCAGCGGGCTTGGCCCACTTCCGGCAGGACGATGTTTACTTCCAGCACTTCGAAGTTGTTCTTCTTCTCCAGGGAGACCTTGATGTCGTCCTGGTTCACCTTGACGTACTTGGAGATGACGGCGATCAGCTCCTGCTGCAGTTGAGGCAGGAAATCCGGCGAGCTCTGCTCGCCGCTGCGTTCCCGGGCGATGATGAGCTGCAGGCGCTCCTTGGCGACCGAAGCGGTCTTTTGTTTCTGGCCAAAAAGAAGGTCGAGCAGGGACATGTCACTTGCCTCCGAACAGGCGCTTCAGGATGCCCGGCTTTTCGTAGTCCACGAAGCGCAGGGGCACTTCCTCGCCGAGGAAACGGGCCACCATGTCCTGGTAGGCGTCGGCCACGTCGCTGCCGTTCATGTGGATGGCGGGCGTGCCCTGGTTGGAGGCCTGCAGCACCACTTCGGATTCGGGAATGACGCCGAGCAGGGGAATGCGCAGCAGTTCGTGCACGTCCTTGTAGGAGAGCATTTCGCCGTCCTCGACGCGCTTGGGCGAATAGCGGGTCACCAGCAGGTGTTCCTTGACCGCCTCGTTGCCTTCCTTGGCGCGGCGGGACTTGGACTGGACGATGCCCAGGATGCGGTCCGAGTCGCGCACGGAGGAGACTTCCGGATTGGAGACGACGATGGCCTCGTCGGCGAAGGTCAGGGCCATGACGGCGCCCCGCTCGATGCCGGCGGGGGAGTCGCAGACCACGTAGTCGAAGCCCATGTGCTCCAGTTCCTTGAGCACCTTCTCCACGCCTTCTTCGGTCAGGGCGTCCTTGTCCCGGGTCTGGGAGGCGGGCAGCACGAAAAGGTTCTCGGCGTGCTTGTCCTTGATCAGGGCCTGGGTCAGGTTGGCTTCGCCGTTGATGACGTTCACCAGGTCGTAGACCACCCGGCGTTCGCAGCCCATGATCAGGTCCAGGTTGCGCAGGCCGACGTCGAAGTCGATGACCGCGGTCTTGAAGCCGCGCAGGGCCAGGCCGGAGGCGAAGGCTGCGCTGGTGGTGGTCTTGCCCACACCACCCTTGCCGGAAGTGACGACGATGATTCTCATGGGACCTCTGGATTGGTAAGAGTAAGAGTTGTCGGAAATTTTGGGTTCAGCTGGTCTTGAGGGCTTCGAGCACGAGCTTTTCGCCTTCCAGACGGATTTGTACGGGCTTGCCGGTGAGGCTCTTCTCCGAGCCCGGTTCGAAGGTGCGGTACACCCCGGCGACGGAGGTCAGCTCGGCTTCGAAACAGGTGGTGAAGATGCGGGCATTGGCGTCGCCCCGGGCGCCGGCCAGGGCGCGGCCGCGCAGGGGGGCATAGATGTGGATGTTGCCGTCGGCGATGACCTCGGCACCCGGGCTGACCATGGCCAGCACCACCAGGTCGCCGCCCCGGGCATAGACCTGCTGGCCGCTGCGCAGGGGCTTGTCCAGCACCAGGGTGCCGCTGGGGGCCGCTTCTGCTGCCGCGGCGGGGGCCGGGGCGGCAGCGGGTGTTTCATTGGCAGGGGCGTTGGCGGGGGCGATGTCCAGCTCGGCCTGGGCCGGCGCAGCGGCGGCTGCCGTCGGGGCGGCGGGGGTGGCCGGAGTCTCGGCTTCGGCCCGGCGCGGGCTGTGGCGCACCTGGGTTTCCGCCTCTTCGACCACGATCAGGCCGACGTTGCGGGCCGCTTCGGCCTGGGCCGGGGAGGCGTTGCGCACGCCGATGGGGGCCACCTGGTAGCGGCGCAGCAGGGGCAGCAGGCCGGCCCAGTCCAGCTCGATGTCGGCGGGCAGTTCGCCCAGGTCGATGACGGTGGGCTCGAAACTGAAGAAATCCGAACTGGGGCCGTACTGGTCGGTCAGGCTGTCGGCCAGGGAGGGCAGGTCCGCCGAACGGAGGGCGGCCTGCAGCACCGTCATGGCCAGGGTGGTGCCTTTGATTTCGAGCAGGGGGACGGACTTGGGGGCTGACTTCATGGGGGCCCGGGGGCATGGACGTGAGAAAACGCGAGTTTACCAGACAGTTGGGGCCTTTCCGCCACCATCGGCGGCAACATTCAGGACGCGGTCATTTGCCGCCCTGCCGGGGCCGTACGGAGGGGAATGTTGCGTCGCAATAAATGGGTGTAGACTGGCGCACCCCGGTTGCCTCCATGCTGTAGCGGAAGGTCGGCCGGATGTCGGTATGCCCCTGGGCAAGGGGCGCCGGCCCGTCTTCCAAACCGCGGCAAAAGCGGGGAAGACCCAGCGCTGTCATTACTTTCGACACCCCTGCGGGAGTTCGCATGCACGATTCCGTTCAGACCACCAAGGCGCGGCTGGCAGCTCTGGCCCTGGCCGCCCTCGGCGTGGTCTATGGCGACATCGGGACCAGTCCCCTGTACGCCATGAAAGAAGTTTTCGCCGGCAACCATCCTATCCCCCTGACCGAGACCAACGTCCTGGGCAGCCTGTCCCTGTTCTTCTGGGCGCTGATCATCGTCGTTTCCCTGAAGTACGTGGTCTTCATCATGCGGGCCGACAACCGGGGCGAAGGCGGCATCATGGCCCTCATCGCCCTGGCCCTGCACGAGGCCCAGGACCGCAAGCGGCGCCAGCAGATCATCATGATCATCGGCATCCTCGGTGCCGCCATGTTCTACGGTGACGGCATGGTGACCCCGGCCATTTCCGTGCTCTCCGCGGTGGAGGGCCTGGAGATCGTCACCCCGGCCTTCAAGCCCTTCGTCATCCCCATCACCCTGGTGGTGCTGTTCGGCCTCTTCTTCATCCAGCGCCGGGGCACCGCCACGGTGGGCGTCATGTTCGGGCCGGTGATGATGCTGTGGTTCTCCACCCTGGCCCTGCTGGGCCTGTGGAACATCATGGCCAACCCCCACGTGCTGCTGGCCGCCAACCCGGTCTACGGCTTCGAATTCCTCCTCGCCAACAAGGCCATGGCCCTGGTGGCCATGGGCAACGTGGTGCTGGCGGTGACCGGGGCCGAGGCCCTCTACGCCGACATGGGCCACTTCGGCCGCAAGCCGATCCAGCTGGCCTGGTTCAGCTTCGTGCTGCCGGCCCTGATGCTCAACTATTTCGGCCAGGGCGCCCTGATCCTGGCCGACCCCGCCGCCGCCACCAATCCCTTCTTCAACCTGGCTCCCGAATGGGCGGTCATGCCCCTGGTCTGCCTGGCCACCCTGGCCACGGTGATCGCCTGTCAGGCGGTCATTTCCGGCGCCTTCTCGGTGACCCGCCAGGCCATGCAGCTGGGCTTCGTGCCGCGCATGGAAGTGCAGCACACCTCGGAGAAGGAGCAGGGCCAGATCTACCTGCCGGGCGTGAACTGGGGCCTCTTCGGCGCCGTGGCGGTGCTGGTGCTGGGCTTCAAGTCCTCCAACAACCTGGCGGCGGCCTACGGCATCGCCGTCACCGGCGACATGGTCATCACCTCCCTGCTCGCCACCGTGGTGGCGGCCAAGGTCTGGCGCTGGGGCTGGAGCCGGGCGGTGCTGCTGTTCACCGGCTTCCTGGTGGTGGAACTGACCTTCCTCACCGCCAACATCCTGAAGATTCCCGACGGCGGCTGGTTCCCCCTGGTGGTCGGCGTCTTCGTCTTCGTCCTCATGACCACCTGGAAGCGGGGCCGCCAGCTCCTGGCCGACCGCCTCAAGGGCGAGGCCCTGCAGCTGCTGCCCTTCATCGACAGCATCGCCGTCTCGCCGCCGACCCGGGTGCCCGGCACCGCCGTCTTCCTCAATGCGGACCCCAACGGCGTGCCCCATTCCCTGCTGCACAACCTGATGCACAACAAGGTGTTGCACGAGCGGGTGATCATGGTCTCGGTGCAGATCTTCGACGTGCCCTACGTGCCGGAGATCGACCGGGTGGAGGTGCACAAGCTGAAGGAAAACTTCTTCCGCGTCATCGTCCAATACGGCTTCAAGGACGATCCGGACATTCCCCAGGCCCTTTCCCTCTGCGCCGACTACGGCCTCTCCTTCGAGATGCTGGAGACCTCCTTCTTCCTCGGCCGGGAGACCCTGATCCCCCGCCTCGGCTCGGAAATGGCCTTCTGGCGCGAGAAGCTGTTCATTGCCCTGTTCCGCAACGCCGGCAGTGCCACCAGCTTCTTCAAGATCCCCTCCAACCGGGTGGTGGAGCTGGGCACCCAGGTGGTGCTGTAAGCCCCTTGCCTCGGCCTTCCGGCCAAAGAAAAAGCCGCCCGCGGGCGGCTTTTTTCATGGTCCGGGACTTGGCTTCAGACGTATTCCTGGTCGCCGTGCTTGCCGCTCACCAGCTTGCCGGCGGAGAGGGACATCATCAGCAGGGCGATGGACTCGTGCATGATCAGGGTGTGGGTGTTGCCGCTGTCCACCATGTGCTTGCGCAGGGCTTCGCGCACCTTGGGGGCGCCGGTGACGTCGATGATGATGTCGACTTCGTTGCCCAGGGCGGCCAGCTCCATGAAGTTGTTGGTGACCTTGACGCCGTGCTCCTTGGCCAGGGCGATGCCGGGCATGGACAGGTCCAGGTCGGCGACGCCGAGGACGGTGACGAAGGGGGCGGTCAGCAGCTGCTTGAGCAGGGGGGTGCCGGTTTCGCCGGCGCCGACGACGGCAATGCGGAATCCTTGCATGGTGGAAATACTCCGGGATCGGGAAAAGCGCCAGTCTGCCGCCAGAATCGATCGCCAGGCTTGACCTAAATCAACGCCGGCGCCCCCGTCCCCGGCCACTTCGTGACGGATGTGGCGTTTCCCCCCGGCGTCCCGGTGTTAGCCTGTGACCATGTCGCGGCCCCGACGGGCCTCAGCGGAGAATGGTCATGGCACTTCAGGCAGCAGTCTTTCCCAGGGGCCAGCGGGGCCGCCTCTATCCCCTGCACATCCACATCGCCTACCTGTTCACCCTGCTCATTTTCGTTGCCTGCTCGGTGATCGGCTGGTTCAATTTCCACCAGTCACGCCGCATCGTCCTGACCGCCGCCAGCGACGTCTTCGAGCGCACCGCCCGCCAGACCGGGGACGACCTGCAGCGCCTCTACGGCCCCCTGGAAACCCTGGTCGAACTGCTGGTGCACCATCCCCTGGCCGCGGCCCCCAGCCTGGATTCCCGGCTGCAGGCCCTGCCCATGCTGCGGGAAGCCCTGGAAAAGAACGCCCATCTCTCCGCCGTCTATGTGGGCTACGGCAACGGGGACTTTTTCCTTATCCGTTCCCTGGCCAGCCGGGCCGTGGCCCTGGCGGTGCAGGCGCCGGCCGGAGCCCGCTTCCTGGTGCAGAGCATGGAGCGCCAGGGCAGGGTGGCACGCCCCACCTTCATCTTTTTCGACGAGTGGCTGCAGGAACTGGAGCGGCGCCATCCGGCCGCCTACGATTTCGATCCCCGGGGCCGTCCCTGGTTCATCCGGGCCCAGACCGCCACCGCCCTGGTGCGCACCGAGCCCTATGTCTTCTTCACCACCCGGGAGGTGGGCAAGACCTTCGCCCGCCTTGCCGGCAGCGGCGCCGTGGTGGCGGCGGACCTGACCCTGGAAGAGATTTCCGCCTCCCTCGCCGGGGCCGGCATCACCCCCGGCTCCCAGCTGGCCCTGGTGGATGCCCGGGGCCGGGTCCTGGCGGAGCGGGACCGGGAGCGGCTGCACCGGGCCAATGCCCGGGCCGGCGGCCAGCTGCCGACCCTGGACCAGCTGGGCGTGCCGGTGCTGGGGGCCCTGGCCGCGGCCGGCGCCGGGAATTCCCGGGTGATCGAGGCTGCCGGCCAGGTCTGGCACGGGCGGGCGGTGGCGGTTCCCGAGGCCGGGGACGAGCCCAACTACCTGCTGGTGGCGGCGCCGGAAAACGAATTGCTGGCCGAGGCGGTGCGCATCCGCACCTGGACCCTGTGGGTCACACTGGCCCTCATCGCCCTGGCCATTCCCGGCACCTGGTGGCTGGCCCGGCGCATCTCCGGCGAGCTGAAGGACCTGATCCGGGAGTCGGCGGAAATCCGCCGCTTCCGCTTCGACGGCACCCCGGCCAAGGGCTCCCCCATCTGGGAGATCGACGAGCTGTCCCGCTCCATGAACCAGATGAAGGGCACCATCCGCAAGTTCCTCGACATCAGCGCCACCCTTACCGCCGAGCGCAATTTCGACCGGCTGCTGGAGCGGGTGCTGCAGGAGACCCTGGCCAGCGCCGAGGCCAGCGGCGGCATCGTCTACCTGATGGCGGAGAACGGCCGCGGCCTGCTGCCGGCGGCCCTGCGCTGGGAGGCGGGGACCACCGCGGAAGAACAAGGGGCGCCGGCCAGCGGTGAGGTGGCGGGGCTGCCGGGCCTGGTCTTCCTGCCGACGGCCCGGGAGACCCATCCCCTGCTGCTGGCGGTCCTGGAGGCCCGCACCCAGGTGCTGGATGTGCCGCCCCAGCGTCCCCCCGGCATGGAATTCCTCGATGCCCCGGGCAGCCCCCTGGTGGGCCTGCCGGTGCTGCTGGTGGCCCTGCCCCTGAAAAACCGGGCCCAGGAGGTGGTGGGGGTGCTGGCCCTGTTCCTGCCGGGCAGCGCCGAGGCGCCGTCGCCGGAGCGCATTTCCTTCATCGAGGCCCTCTCCGGGGCTTCCGCCGTGGCCATCGACAACCAGCGCCTGATCCAGGCCCAGAAGGCCCTGCTGGAAAGCCTGATCCAGCTGGTGGCCGGCGCCATCGACGCCAAGAGCCCCTACACGGGCGGCCACTGCCAGCGGGTGCCGGAGCTGACCAAGATGCTGGCCCGGGCCGCCTGCGACGCCACCGCCGGCCCCTACGCCGACTTCACCCTCAGCGACGAGGAATGGGAGGCCCTGCACATCGCCGGCTGGCTGCACGACTGCGGCAAGGTGACCACGCCCGAGTACGTGGTGGACAAGGCGACCAAGCTGGAAACCCTGTACGACCGCATCCACGAGGTGCGCATGCGCTTCGAGGTGCTCAAGCGGGACGCGGAGATCGAGTTCTGGCAGCAGGTGGCCGCCGGCGGCGACGGGGCGGCCCTGCGCCAGGCCCTGGAAGCCCAGTGGCAGGTGCTGGACGAGGAGTTCGCCTTCGTCGCCAGCTGCAACCAGGGCGGCGAATTCATGGCGCCGGAGAAGCTGGAGCGCCTGCAGCGCATCGCCGGCCGCACCTGGCGGCGCACCCTGGACGACCGTCTGGGTCTGTCCTGGGAAGAGGGGCGGCGCAAGGCCCAGCTGCCGCCGGTGCCCCTGCCGGCTCCCGAGCCCCTGCTGGCGGACAAGCCGGAGCATCTCCTGGAGCGGGGCCCGCGGGACCTGATGCCGGCCGACAATCCCTGGGGCTTCAAGCTGCAGGTGCCGGCCTGGAAGTTCAACCGGGGCGAACTGCACAACCTGGCCGTGGCCCGGGGCACCCTGTCCGAGGAGGACCGCTACATCATCAACGACCACATCGTGCAGACCATCATCATGCTCACCGCCCTGCCGTTCCCGCGGCATCTGCAGAACGTGCCGGAGTTGGCCGGCGGCCACCACGAGAAAATGGACGGCAGCGGCTACCCGAGGCGCCTGCGGCGGGAGGAAATGAGCGCGCCGGCCCGCATGATGGCCATCGCCGACATCTTCGAGGCCCTCACCGCCGTGGACCGGCCCTACAAGAAGGGCAAGACCCTCTCCGAAGCCGTCCGCATCATGGTGGCCATGAAGCGGGAAGGGCACATCGATCCGGAACTGTTCGACTTGTTCCTCACCTCGGGCGTGTACCGGGAGTACGGCGAACGCTACCTGCGCCCGGAGCAGATCGATTCGGTGGATGTGGGGAGTTGTATCGGCTGAGGCTTTTGTCACGTCGCCGAAACTGCCGGCGTCATAAACTGGCGCCGCTGTTTCTTCTTTCCTCTTTGGAGCCTTGCATGCCGTCCCTGCGCACCCTTCTCGCCGTCTCCGCCTTGCTCGTCAGCCCCCTGGCCCTGGCCCAGTCGTCCCTCAGTGTGAATTGGGAGTGGCTGAAAAAGCACCGCTGCGACAACACCTCCCCCGCCCTGGAGATTTCCGGCATTCCCGAAGGGACTGCCTCCCTGGCGGTGGTGATGAACGACCTGGATTTCCAGAACAAGGACCATGGCGGCGGCACGGTGCCCCATGCCGGCGGCGCCACTGCCAGCCTGCCCGAGGGCGCCCTGGGGCGTTATCTGGGCCCCTGTCCCAACAATTTCGGCACCTTCGGCCACGATTACAGCATCACGGTGCGGGCCCTGGCCGCCGATGGGCAGACGGAACTGGGCCGGGGCAGCGCGACCAGGAACTTTTCCGCCAGCAAGGCCAAGTAGGAACGCTATCCCGGGAGAGCATCCGGCTTTCCCGGCGTGAAAAAGGCCCCGCCAGCGGGGCCTTTCGCTTTCCTGCGGGCGGCTTTCAGGCCGGACGGTGCAGCGGTTCGATGGGGTCCGTCTCGGGCTGCAGGGTGACGTGGCGGATGTGCCAGCGCTGCTGCAGCAGCTGGCGCAGCCCGGCCAGGGTCTGGGGCCAGGCGGCCAGGTCGGCCACCTGCAGATGGGCCGAGAGCATCACCTCGCCGTCGCCCACCGTCCACACATGCAGGTCGTAGACTCCGAGCACACCGTCCACCTGTTCCATGGCGGCGCCGACCTCGGCCGCGGAGATGTGGGGCGGTGTGCCTTCCATCAGGGCGTGCAGTGCCTCCCGCAGCAGGCGCAGGCTGGAGACGGAGATGAGCAGGGCGATGCCGGCGGCCAGCAGGGGGTCGGCCTGTTTCCAGCCGGTGAAATAGACGATGGCGCCGGAGGCGATGGCGGCCACGGAGCCGAGCATGTCGCCCAGCACGTGCAGCAGGGCGGCCCGGGTGTTGAGGGAGCTTTCGCCGCGGCTGAGCATCCAGGCCACCAGGGCGTTCATCAGCAGCCCCACCACGGCCACCGCCATCACCGCCGGGCCGGCCACCGGGGCGGGGTCCTGGAAGCGTTGCACCGCCTCCACCAGGATCGCCACCACCAGGGCCAGCATGGCCAGGCCGTTGAGCAGGGCGGCCAGCACTTCGGCCCGGCCCCAGCCGTAGGTGTGGCGATGGCTGGGCGGGCGCCGGGCAACCCAGGCGGCGGCGGCGGCCAGGGCCAGGGCAACGCCGTCGTTCACCATGTGGCCCGCATCGCCGATGAGGGCCAGGGAACCGCTCCAGGCGCCGGCCACGGCCTCCACCCCGGCAAAGCCCAGGGTCAGCAGGGTGGCCAGCAGCAGGCCCTTGCCGCCGTGGTGGTGGCTGTGGGCGTGCCCGTGGCCGCAGTCGTGGTGGTGGGCGTGAGCCATGGCGTGCCTTTAGAGGGCGCGGATCTTGGTCAGCAGGGCGGTGGTGGATTTTTCGTGGAGGAAGGGGATGGAGTGGACGCTGCCGCCCCAGCCCAGGACCTCGCTGGCGCCGACGATGCGTTCCGGCGCCCAGTCGCCGCCCTTCACCAGGACTTCGGGGCGGGCCTCGAGGACGCGCTGCAGGGGCGTGTCCTCGTCGAACCAGGTGACCAGGTCCACGCAGCCGAGGGCGGCCATCACCGCCAGCCGGTCTTCCAGCCGGTTTACCGGCCGGTCGTCACCCTTGCCCAGGCGCTTGACCGAGGCGTCGGTGTTGAGGGCCACCACCATGGCGGCGCCCAGGGCCCGGGCCTGGGCCAGATAGGTGACGTGGCCCCGGTGCAGGATGTCGAAACAGCCGTTGGTGAATACCAGGGGGCGGGCCAGGCGGGCGGCGCGCTCGGCCAGTTGGTCGGGGGGGCAGATCTTGGCTTCGAAATCGGGCAGGGCGTAGGTGGTCATGGCGGCGGCAATGGGATTGGGTGCGGCAGGGCGCTCAGGGGGCCAAGGATAGCACGGCAGGGGCCGCCCTTTCTGGGTCCCGGCCCGACCGCGGGCATTCCCCAATGGCGTGACATACGGTTGCGTATGCTACGATGCCGTTCCCCCAAAGGAGACAAGAGGAGAGGCATAAATGCCCCCACATCAAAGCGGCGGCTCTCCCGCCCGCACGGCCCGTGCCGTGACCCTGGCGGTGGTCATCGCCGCCTACATGCTGTCCTTCTTCCACCGCTTCGCCCCGGCGGGCATCGCCCACGACCTGACCCTGGCCTTCCAGACCACGGCGGCGTCCCTCGGCGCCCTGGCGGCCACCTATTTCTACGTCTACACCATCATGCAGGTGCCCACCGGCGTCCTGGTGGATACCCTGGGGCCGCGGCGCATCCTCTTCCTCGGCGGCCTGGTGGCGGCGGCGGGCAGCGTCCTCTTCGGCCTCGCCGACACCCTCAACGAGGCCCTGGTGGGGCGCACCCTGGTGGGTCTGGGGGTGTCGGTGACCTTCATCGCCATGCTCAAGATCATCGCCGTCAATTTCGACGAGCGGCGCTTCGCCACCCTGGTGGGGGCCTCCATGCTGGTGGGCAACCTGGGCTCGGTGCTGGCCGGCGCGCCCCTTTCCCTGCTGGCCCAGAGCATTTCCTGGCGCGGCATTTTCGTCGGCGCCGGCGCCCTCTCGGCCCTCCTGGGCGTGGCCTGCTGGTTCTTCGTCAAGGACGGCGGCGGCGAGCGGCCCCGCTTCGACCGCACGGTGATCTTCGGCGGCCTGGCTTCGGTGCTGAAGAACCGCTCCACCTGGCCGGCGGTGGTGGTCAATTTCGGCCTGGCCGGCAGCTTCTTCTCCTTCGCCGGCCTGTGGGCCACGCCCTACCTGATGCGGGTCCATGAGCTGACCCGGGCCCAGGCCTCCTCCCATCTTTCCCTCTATTTCGCCGGCTTCGCCCTGGGCTGCTTTTTCATCGGCACCCTCTCGGACCGGCTCGGCAAGCGCAAGCCGGTGGTCATCGCCGGGGCCTTCCTTTACTGTCTGCTGTGGCTGTTCTGGCTGACCAACATCCGCCTGCCCCTGGCGGCCACCTACTGCCTGTTCGGCCTCATGGGCCTGAGCACGGCCAGCTTCGCCCTCACCTGGGCCTGCGCCAAGGAGGTCAATCCGCCCATGCTGTCCGGCATGTCCACCAGCGTCACCAACATGGGCGGCTTCCTCGCCGGCGCCCTGCTGCAGCCCCTGGCCGGCTGGGCCATGGACCAGGTGTGGGACGGCACCCTGGCCAACGGCGTGCGCGTCTATGGGCCGGACACCTTCCGCGTCGGCATGGCCTGCATGGCCGCCGCCGCCTGCATCGGCTTCGTCGCCAGCTTCTGGGTCAAGGAGACGGGCTGCCGCAACATCTGGCAGGCGCCCCGGCCGGGGCCATGAAAAAGGGCGCGGTGGTGACCGCGCCCTGTCGCTCCAGCGAGCCCCGCCAGCCTGCGCTGCCGGGGCTTTCGTTTTAGAGCAGATTCATCTTTTTAGCCGCTTCCCGCAGTTCATTGCGGAAGTTGGGGTGGGCGATGCCGATCAGGGCTTCCACCCGCTGCTTGGCGCTCTTGCCGCGCAGCTGGGCGACGCCGTACTCGGTGACCACGTAGTTGATGTCGTTCTTGCTGGTGGTGACGTGGGTGCCCGGGGTCAGGGTGGGGACGATGCGGGAGATGGTGTCGTCCTTGGCGGTGGAGGGCACCACGATGAAGGCCTTGCCGTCCTTGGAACGGTTGGCGGCGCGCACGAAGTCGGCCTGGCCGCCGGTGCCGGAGTAGGGGGAGAAGCCCAGGCTCTCGGAGCCGCACTGGCCCAGCAGGTCCACCTGCATGGTGGCGTTGATGGCGATCAGCTTGTCGTTGCGGGCGGCGATGTAGGGATCGTTGGTGAATTCCACCGGATGCATTTCCAGGGCCGGATTGCGATGCATGAACTTGTACAGCTTGTTCGATCCCAGGGCGAAGGTGGCCACGGACTTGCCGGGCATGAAGGTCTTCTTCTTGTTGGTGACGGCGCCGGACTCGATCAGGGAAAGGATGCCGTCGCCGATCATCTCGGTGTGGATGCCCAGGTCGTGCTTGTGCTGGAGCTGCATCACCACGGCGTCGGGAATGCCGCCGTAGCCGATCTGCAGGGTGGAGCCGTCCTCGATCAGGTCGGCCACGTATTTGCCGATGGCTTCCTGCACCGGGCCGATGGTGGGCAGGCCCACTTCCAGCACCGGGTCGCTGCTTTCCACCAGGGCGGCGACCTTGGAGATGTGCACGTAACAGTCGCCGTAGGCGAAGGGCACGTTGGGGTTCACTTCGAGGACGATGGCCCGGGCCTTCTTCACGGCGGCCATGGTGTAGTCGGCGGCCAGGGAGAGGGCGAAGTAGCCGTGCTCGTCCATGGGCGAGGCCATGGTGAAGACCACGTCGGCGGGGGACAGGCCGCGCTCGATCAGCTGGGGCAGCTCGGCGAAATAGTTGGGGATGAAATCGACCCAGCCGGCCTGGCCGCCGGGGCGGGTGGCGCCGCCGAAGAAGTAGGCGGTGTGGCGCACGTGGTCCCGGGTTTCCGGGTCGATGTAGCCGTATTTGCGCAGGGCCAGGATCTGGGAGACGGTGACGTCCCGGTAGTTGCGCCGGGCATCGGAGAGAGCGGTGAGCAGGGCGGGCGGTTCGCCGACCCCGGTGGGAACGACGATGGTGTCGCCATTCCTGACGCAGGCGATGGCGTCGGCGGGAGTTACGAGTTTTTCCTGGTACAGGGCCTGCAGGTCCATGCTGTCTCCTTTTTTAGATCGCGGGGAATCTTTGTCGCGCAACATTATACGTACACTCCATACGATTGCGTATGGAGTCTTGCCGACGCGCGAAAATCCGCCTGACGGCCGTACGGGATCTACCGGGAGAGAGCGGGGTTCAGGCCGGGGACGAGGTGCTGGCGGCGGCCGGGGCGTGGCCCAGCATGGCCGCCACTTCCATGGCGCCGATGGCCTTGGAGAAGAAGTGGCCCTGGATTTCGGCGCAGGCCCGGGCCTTGAAGAAGCCGGCCTGGTCGGCCGTTTCCACGCCCTCGGCCACCACCTTGAGGTTCATGGACTGGGCCATGGAAATGATGGCGTCCACGATCACCGCGTCGTCCTCGTTGCGGGTCACGTCGGTGACCAGGGAGCGGTCGATCTTCAGGGTATCCACCGGCAGGCGGCGCAGGACGTTGAGGTTGGAATAGCCGACGCCGAAGTCGTCCAGGGTGATGCCGACCCCCAGACGCTTCAGGGCCGAGAGCACCCGCAGGTTGCGCTCGGTGTCGTGCATGAGGGCGCCTTCGGTGAATTCCAGCTCGATCCAGCGCCCTTCCACCCCTTCCTCGCTCAGGATGCGGCCCAGGGCCTCGGCGAAATCGGGCTGGCGCAGCTGGGCTTCGCACAGGTTGATGGCCACCGGCACCAGGGTCAGGTTCTGCCGCCGCCAGTCGGCCAGCTGCCGTGCCACCCGGCGCAGTACCCAGAGGGAAATGGGCAGCACCAGGCCACTTTCCTCGGCCAGGGGGATGAACTGGCTGGGCAGGAGCAGGCCCCGCTCCGGATGCTGCCAGCGGATCAGGGCTTCCAGGCTGAGCAGGCGGCCCGAGGGGTTGTCCACCTGGGGCAGGTAATGCAGTTCGAACTCGTCCCGGTCCAGGGCCCGGCGCATGGCGTTTTCCAGGGTCAGGCGGGTGAGGGCGCCCTGTTCCAGCTCGGGGCTGAAGAACTGGTAGTTGTTGCGGCCCACGCTCTTGGCCCGGTACATGGCCAGGTCGGCGTTCTTCATCAGGGTGTCCGGGTCGGCGCCGTCGCTGGGGTAGCAGGCGATGCCGATGGAGCAGGTGACGCTCAGTTCGTGGCCCTCGAAGTACATGGGCTCGGCCAGGGCCTCGAGGATCTTGTCGGAGACCACGGCGGCGTCGGCGGACATGTCCAGGTTGGCCAGCAGCACCACGAACTCGTCGCCGCCCTGGCGCGACACCGTGTCCTCCTCGCGCACGCAGCGGCGCAGACGCTCGGCCACCTGCTTCAGCAGCTCGTCGCCGACCCGGTGGCCCAGGGTGTCGTTGACCACCTTGAAGCGGTCCAGGTCCACGAACATCAGGGCCACGCTCTGGTCGTAGCGGCGGGCGTGGATCAGGGCCTGGGTGAAGCGGTCGTTGAACAGCACCCGGTTGGGCAGGTCGGTGAGGGCGTCGTAGTGGGCCAGGTAGTGGATGCGGGCCTCCGCCTCCTTGCGCTCGGAGATGTCCGACCACATGGCGACGTAGTTGAGCACGGCACCTTCGGGGGAAAGCACCCGGTCCACCGCCAGCCATTCCGGATACAGCTCGCCGTTGCGCCGCCGGTTCCAGATTTCGCCCCGCCAGTGGCCGTACTGGTTGATGGCCGCCCACATCTCCCGGTAGAAGTGCTCGCTCTGGATGCCGGACTGGAGGATGCGGGGATTGCGGCCCAGCACCTCGCCCCGGGAGAAGCCGGTGATGCGGGTGAAGGCGGGATTGACGTCCACGATGCGGTTTTCCGCATCGGTGATCATGATGGCTTCGCTGGAGGCGTGGAAAACGGTGGTGGCCAGGCGGTGTTCCGACTCCAGGCGGGCGGCCCGGGCGCAGGTGGCCATGGCTTCGAGCAGGGCGCTGGCCTTGAGGGGCTTGAGCACGTAGCGGTCGATGCCGATCTCGATGGCGTCGAGCAGGGCGCCGCTGTCGCTGTGGGAGGTGATGATGACGATCGGCGTCGCCGGGCTCTGGGCCTTGATCTCCCGGGCCAGGGAGAGACCGTCCCGGTGGGGCATGACGATGTCGGAAATGACCAGGTCCGGCTGGTGCCGGCGGAACAGCTGCAGGCCCTCGTCGCCGTCGGCCGCTTCCCACAGGGTGCCCACGTGGCGGCTGAGGATGCCGGCGGCGGCGCAGCGCGCCACCGGGTCGTCCTCCACCAGCAGCACCCGCAGGCCGCGCAAAAGCTCGCGTTCTGGATCGTCCTGCCGGGCAGCGTTGTCCATCCTGGGGGTCATGACGGCATCGGGGGGGCCATGAAAAGCGGTTATTCTAGCGCCTAATTCTCCGTAGTCATTTCGTTTTTTTCAAATAGCATAAAGCCATGCGAATCCTCATCGTCGAGGACGATTCCCTGCTGGGAGATGGGCTCCAGGTCGGTCTGGGCCAGGCCGGCTTCACCGTGGACTGGCTGCGCGACGGCCAGGAGGCCGCCACCGTCCTCGCCAGCCCCGAGGCCCACTGCTTTGCCGCCGTGGTGCTGGACCTCAACCTGCCCCAGCTGTCGGGCCAGGAGGTGCTGGCCCGCTGCCGCGCTGCCGGCAACCCGGTGCCGGTGCTGGTGCTGACCGCCCGGGACGGGGTACCCGACAAGCTCTCGGCCCTGGACGGCGGCGCCGACGACTACCTGGTCAAGCCCTTCGACCTGGACGAGGTGGCGGCCCGCCTGCGCGCCCTGATCCGCCGCAGTGCCGGCCGGGCGGCGCCGCTGCTGGTGCACGGGGCCATCCGCCTGGACCCGGCGGCCCGCCGGGTGGAGCTGGCGGGGCAGCCGGTGGAGCTGTCGCCCCGGGAGTTCGCCCTGCTCGAAGCCCTGCTCGCCGCCGCCGGCCGGGTGCTGACCCGGCACCAGCTGGAGGAGGCCGCCTACGGCTGGAACGAGACGGTGGACAGCAATGCGGTGGAGGTGCACATCCACCACCTGCGGCGCAAGTTCGGCAGCGACCTGATCCGCACCGTGCGCGGCGTCGGCTACACCGTGGCCCGGGCGGCGTCCGCCGCGCCCGCGGCGCCGGAGTCCTGATGGCTGCCGTGCAACGCCCGACGCCGGCCTATTCCCTGCGCCGCCGCCTGCTCCTGCTGCTGCTGGCCGTGTCGGCCCTGATCTGGCTGGCCACCATCGCCGCCGCCTTTCTGCGGGCCCACGACCTGGCCGACGACATTTTCGACGCCCACCTGCAGCAGACCGCCCGCCTGCTGCTGGCCACCGAGCCCACCAGCGGCCACGTGGAAGTGCGGCCCACTCCCGGCGCCGCCGGCGGCGAAGTGCTGTTCCAGATCTGGCGCCGCACCCCCCAGGGGCCGGTGCTGGCCCTCCATTCCGCCGGGGCCGGGCAGACGCCCCTGACGGCGGTGGAGGGCTTTGCCGAAACCCGCTGGAACGGCGGCGAATGGCGCTTCTACAGCGAATGGAGCCGGGACGGGCTGCGCCAGGTGCAGGTGGGCCAGAGCCACGACATCCGCTATGCCCTGGCCCAGGAGGCCGCCATGCGCCTGCTGGCGCCCCTGATCCTGGGCCTGCCCCTGCTGGCGGCAGCCCTGTGGGTGGCCGTCGGCCGCGGCCTGGTGCCCCTGGCCCGCATCGCCGAACAGCTGGACCGGCGTCCCCCCGATTCGCCCCAGCCCCTGGGCAGCGGTCCGGTGCCGGCGGAAGTGGCGCCCCTGGTGCAGGCCCTGGACGGCCTCTTCGCCCGCATCGCCCGTCTGCTGGACAACGAGCGCCAGTTCACCGCCAACGCCGCCCACGAACTGCGCACGCCCCTGGCCGCCCTCAAGACCCAGGCCCAGGTGGCCCTGCGGGCCGGGGAGGGGGAGGTGCGGCAACGGGCCCTGCTCAATGTGCTGGAAGGCACCGAACGCCTGGCCCGGCTGGTGGAACAGCTGCTCACCCTGGCCCGCCTGGACCCGGGCGCCAACGCCAGCCTGCAGCCCCTGGACCCCCGGCCCCTGGCGCGGGAGGTGTGCGCCGTGCAGGCCCCGGCGGCCCAGTCCCGGCAGGTGGACCTGGCCCTGGAACTGGCCGGCAGCGAAGGCGACGGCAGCCTGACCCTGGCCGGCAATGCCGACCTGCTGCGCATCCTGCTGCGCAACCTGGTGGACAACGCCATCCGCTACACCCGGGAGGGCGGCCATGTGTGGGTGTCCCTGGCCCGGGACGGGGAGCGGGTGGTGCTGGCGGTGGCCGACGACGGTCCGGGCATTCCGGCCGAGGCCCGGGAGCGGGCCCTGGGGCGCTTCACCCGGCTGGCGCCGGCCCGGGCGGAAGGTTCCGGCCTGGGGCTGTCCATCGTGCAGCGGGTGGCGGAGCTGCACGGCGCCGCCCTCAGCCTGGGCGTGGGGCCGGAAGGCAACGGCCTGCGGGTGCTGGTGGTGTTTCCGCCCCTGGCGGCATAGGCGGCTTTTGATACCTCCCCTGGGAGGCAACAGGGACGGTGCTTTTGGGGGTGCTGTGGCTGAAATGGCCGCCCCTATTGGCTCCTGGCGATGGTGCCGACGAGATTCCGCGTCATGCCGCCAGCGGCGGTGCCGGCGGGGGGCGGGGCAGGTCCCTGGGTAAGGTCCTTCAGCAGGCCGGTTGCGTAGGCCGGTTTCCGCTGGCCTGGGTCGGCGGCGCTCCGGCCGGCTCAGATCACCAGCAGGACGGTGGCGAACCAGCCGATGAAGGCGGCGATGAGATGGGGGTCGGCCAGCAGGTCCGCCGCCGGGTCACCGCCGCCGCCGCGCCGGTGCAGGCGGAACAGGTAGCGGCAGATGCCATAGACGACGAAGGGCACGGTGGCGATGAGCCACTGGCTGCCGTGCATGGCCACCGTCTCCGGGGCCACGGTGTACAGGCTGTAGGTGACCACGGTGCCGGCGGCGCAGAGGGTGATGAACTGGTCCAGCAGCACCGGATCGTAGTCGTCCAGCACCTTGCGGTGACTGCCCGCATCCTCCTCCAGGGCCTTCAGTTCGGCGCGGCGCTTGGCGAAACCGAGGAACAGGGTCAGCAGCAGGCCGCACACCAGCAGCCAGTGGGAGGGGGCGATGCCCACCCCCAGGGTGCCGGCCAGGATGCGCAGCATGAAGCCGGCGGCGATGATGAAGACGTCGAGCACGGCCACGTGCTTGAGGCCCATGGAGTAGGCCACGTTGAGGCCGGCGTAGAGGGCCACCACCAGCAGCACGGTGAGGGAGACGCTGTAGGCCAGCATGAGGGCGCCGAACAGGCAGGCTCCGGCCAGCAGCAGGGCGGCGGTGACATTGACGGTGCCGGCGGCCAGGGGGCGGTGCCGCTTGACCGGATGCAGGCGGTCCTTTTCCCGGTCCGCCAGGTCGTTCACCACATAGATGCTGGAGGCGGCCAGGGAAAAGGCCAGGGCCGCCAGGACCACGGACTGCAGCAGGGCCAGGTCGGCGAAGGCCTCGCCGAAAATGAGGCCGACGAAAACGAAGCCGTTCTTCACCCACTGGTGCGGGCGCAGCAGTTTGACGTAGGGCCAGAGGCCGCCGCGGGGCGTGCTGTCGCCGGCCTTTTGGGGGCGGCGGGCCATCAGCGGCATTCCTCGTCGGGGAAATAGCGTTCGCAGAAGTAGCAGCCGTTCATGGGCAAAAAGCCGGGGATGCGGTAGTAGCGCTGTTTCACGTCCCGCAGCACCCGTTCCCGGTAGGTGTGGAAGTCGAAGCCGTGGCCCAGCACCTGGTAGAAGGTGACGCCCTCCACCTGGAAGGCCAGCTGCTGCACGTCCCGGAAATAGGGCGCGTATTCCCCCGGGTTGGGCTCGCTCTTCCGCAGGATGAGGATGTTCTTGCCGTCCAGCTCGCGGAAGTCGGTGAGGATGTCGTCGTGGCGGGCGTGGGAGGAGGCCAGGCCGAAGACCATGAAATAGCGCCGGGCGTTGTAGCCCAGGGTGACGGCGTTGGAATAGCCGTCGGAGGCGAAGGCGTAGTCGTTGGCGTAGGGCTCCAGCCGCTGCAGCAGCTCCTGGCTGCGGAAGGTGAGTACCAGGCCCCGGTGGAAGTCCGCCTTCTCCCAGGTGGACAGGGGCAGCTGGCTGACCACCAGCAACAGCACCACGTGCAGGGCGGCGAAGCCGCCGAGCCAGGCCGCCAGGCGGCGCAGGGCGGTCATGGGCAGGCTGCTGGCGGCCAGGATGCAGAGCAGGGTGATGAAGGAGAGCAGCCAGTGCAGGCCGATCTTCTTGGCCAGGGCCAGGGCGGCGAACAGGCCCAGGGGCACGGCCGCCAGCCAGAAGGCGGTGCGGGCCAGGCCCGGCTGGGCGATGGCGTTCTTCACCTCGTCGCGGAACTTCCACAGGGCGGCCAGGAGGAAGGGGGTGGCGACGTAGCCCAGGGTCAGCACATAGAGGAAGGGATTGGCCCAGGACTTGCCCCAACCGGAACTCTCGTGCCGGTTGTAGAGGTTGAACATGATGTTGGCCCAGCAGTGGCTGCAGTTCCACCAGATGTTGAGGGCCGGTCCCAGCAGGGCCACGGCGACGAACAGGGCGAACTCGGCGAAGCGCTTCCAGCCCTCCTCGCGGCGGGCGACGATGACATGCACCAGGAAGGCGACGCCCAGCAGCACCGAGAAATACTTGGAGAGGAAGGCCAGGCCGAGCATCAGGCCGGCCAGGGCGTGCAGGGCCCAGCGCTGCCAGCCCTGGCGCTCCAGGGCCACCACGTAGGCGGCCACCGAGAGCAGGGAGAAGAAGACCAGGGGCGTGTCGGTGGTGATGAAGACGTTCCACACCGAGGTGGGCAGCAGCAGCACCAGCAGGGCCGTCAGCCAGCCCCGCTCCTCGGCGAAGGCAATGCCGGAGCGGCGCACCAGCCAGCCGGAGAGTCCGGCCAGGACGAAGGGCAGCAGCAGGGCCGGCAGGCGCACCACCCATTCGTCCCAGGAGAGGGCCATGAGGGGCGCCAGCCACCAGCCCACCATGGGCGGGTGGTCGTAGAAGCCCCAGTCCGGCTGCCAGCCCCAGAAGGCGAAATAGGCTTCGTCGCCGGTGATGGGGGTGACCGCCGCCAGCCAGGTGCGGAACAGCAGCAGCGCCGCCGCCACCCCCAGCACCAGTCGGTGCATGGGCAGGCGGGCGAGGAAGTGGCCGGGGCCGAGCAGGGCGCGGGTGGAAGTGTCCGTGCCGGCCTCGGTCGGCGCCGGCGTCTCGGTCGGGGCAGGGGAGTCGTGTTCCGCCAAAGCGGGGGCCCTTATTCCGTGGCTTCCACCAGGCGGCGCTCACGCACCGCCCGGGCCAGGATGTCCAGCACCCGCACGGAGTCTTCCCAGCCGATGCAGGCGTCGGTGACGCTCTTGCCGTATTCCAGGGGCTTGTCCGGGGTGATGTCCTGGCGGCCTTCCACCAGGTGGGATTCGACCATGACGCCGATGATGCGCTCGTCGCCGGCGGCAAGCTGGGTGGCCACGTCCTTGGCCACGTCCACCTGGCGCTCGAACTTCTTGCTGCTGTTGGCGTGGGAGAAATCCACCATCAGGCGGGCTGCCAGGCCGGCCGCGGCGATGTCCTTGCAGGCCGCATCCACGCTGGCCGCATCGTAGTTGGGGCCCTTGCCGCCGCGCAGGATCACGTGGCAGTCCTCGTTACCGGCGGTGGAGACGATGGCCGAGTGGCCGCCCTTGGTCACCGAGAGGAAATGGTGGGGGGCGGAGGCGGAACGGATGGCGTCCACGGCGATGCGCACATTGCCGTCGGTGCCGTTCTTGAAGCCCACGGGGCAGGAAAGGCCGGAAGCCAGCTCCCGGTGCACCTGGGATTCGGTGGTGCGGGCGCCGATGGCGCCCCAGGCGATCAGGTCCGCCGTGTACTGGGGGCTGATGGTGTCGAGGAACTCGGTGGCGCAGGAGAGGCCCAGCTCGTTGATGTCGAGCAGGATCTTGCGCGCCAGGCGCAGGCCTTCGTTGATGCGGAAGGAGCCGTCCATGCGCGGGTCGTTGATAAGGCCCTTCCAGCCCACGGTGGTGCGGGGCTTTTCGAAATAGACGCGCATCACCACCAGCAGGTCGTCCTTGAGGCGCTCGGCTTCCTTCTGCAGGCGCTGGGCGTACTCCATGGCGGCTTCGTAGTCGTGGATGGAGCAGGGGCCGATCACCACCAGCAGCCGGTCGTCGGCGCCGTGCAGGATGCGGTGGATGCCCTGGCGGGCGCCGTAGGTGGTCTGGGCCGCCCGGTTGCTCACCGGATATTCGCGGAAGACGTGGGCCGGCGGCACCAGTTCCTTGATCTCGCGAATGCGCACATCGTCGGTGACGGGTTTGGTGGCGTGGGAGGCGGCTTTCAGGGACGTCATGGTACAGACCTCGGAACAGCAGCGCCCACAAGGGCGCCAGGCAATGGGAAAGCGCCCGATTCTACGCCAAAGCCCGCCTGGGGCGAAGGGCGGGGCTGTTTTGGCGGGGGTGACGAGGGCCCGCCGCCTACCTTTTGCGCTGTCGCTTTTTCCCGGCCAGCCGGAAACGGCCATGACCGGTACTGCTGCCTGGCGATGCGCCATTCGTCACGCTTCATGCGCGTCCCCGCGGCGGAACCGGCATGGCGGACGGAACGTTCCCCCGAATGAGCCGAAAGCAATGCCCCGCTTGTCGATTCTCGAACATAAGTATATTCTTATATACATGAATACCTCATCCCTCTTCCTCCGTCGCTGCCTGAGCCTGGCCCTGTCGCTGGCGGTCGGGTCCGTCGTGGCTGCCGAAACGTCCCCGAGCGAGTTGCCGACCCGGGTGGTGCAGCCCCGGGAAGTGGCACTGACATTGCCGGCGGAAGGGGTGGTGGAAGCCCTATCCCAGGCCGTGGTGGCGGCCCAGGTGGCCGGCCGGGTGACCGAGATGCGGGTCGATGCCGGGCAGGCGGTGAAGAAGGGCGAAGTCATGCTGCGCCTGGACGTGCGCGAGGCGGCCGAGACTGCCGCCGGGGCCCAGGCGGCCCTGGTCAATGCCCGGGCCCAGTACGAGCGCAGCCGCAGCCTGCGACAGCAGAATTTCATCAGCCAGTCGGCCCTGGACAAGGCCAAGGCCGACCTGGACCTGGCCATGGCCAATGCCGGAGCCTCCGGCGCCAGCCAGAGCCACGGCACCATCACGGCGCCCATCAGCGGCCTGGTGGCGCGGCGCCACATCGAGCTGGGGGAAATGGCGGCCCAGGGCCGGTCCCTGGTGACCCTCTACGACCCGGCGGGCTTGCGCGTGACGGTGGAAATTCCCCAGTACCGGCTGAAGGAACTGAAGGGCGGCAAGGATCTGCAGGGCCGCATCGAATTCCCGGAGCTGCAGCGCCAGGTGGCGGCGGCCAAGGTGACCGTGCTGCCGGCGGCGGATGCCGCCACCCATACGGTCCAGGTGCGCCTCAACCTGCCCAGCGATGCCGCTTCCCTGCAGGATGTGCTGCCGGGCATGGCGGCCCGGGTCCATTTCGTCCTCGGCCGGGCGGTCAAGCTGACGGTGCCGGCCAGCGCCGTGGTGCGTCGCGGCGAGGTGGCCGGTCTCTATGTGCGCGACGGTCAGGGTCGTCTGTCCCTGCGCCAGCTGCGTCTGGGCCAGGCCGTCGGCGACGGCGAGGTGGAAGTGCTGGCGGGACTTTCCGCCGGCGAGACCATCGTCCTCGATCCGGTCCGGGGCGGCATCGCCCTGAAGCAGGGCGCGGCCCGCTAGGCCCCAGCAGCACGCAGCTCCAGTTTCCCCAGAAGCGGCAGAAGACCGCTCATCCACGCACCACGCCAACGGAGGAGACACCATGGCGCACATCATCATCATCGGCGCGGGCCTGGGCGGCATGCCCATGGCCTACGAAATGCGCGAACTGCTGCGCAACGGCGACAGGCTCACCGTCGTCTCCAATCAGTCCCGCTTCCATTTTGTGCCGTCCAACCCCTGGGTGGCGGTGGACTGGCGTCAGCGCCAGGACATCGAGCTGGAACTGGCGCCCCTGCTGAGCCGTAAGGGCATCGCCCTGGTCCAGTGCGGTGCCCGCCGGGTGCATCCTGAGCGTAACCAGGTGGAGCTGGAGGACGGCAGCAGCCTGGACTACGACTTCCTCATCATCGCCACCGGCCCCCGTCTGGCCTTTGACGAGATCGAGGGCCTGGGGCCCCAGGGCCACACCCAGTCCATCTGCCACGTGGACCACGCCCAGCAGGCGGCCGAGAGCTGGAAAAGCTTCGTCGCCGCGCCCGGCCCGGTGGTGGTGGGGGCGGTGCAGGGCGCCTCCTGTTTCGGCCCGGCCTACGAATACGCTTTCATCATGGAAACGGACCTGCGCAAGCGCAAGATCCGGGACCGGGTGCCCATGACCTTCGTCACCTCCGAGCCCTACATCGGCCACCTGGGCCTGGGCGGCGTCGGCGACTCCAAGGGCATGATCGAGTCCATGTTCCGCCAGCGCCACATCAAGTGGATCTGCAACGCCAAGGTGAGCAGGGTGGAAGCCGGCAGGATGTTTGTGACTGAGCACGACGAGGAGGGCCAGCCGAAGAAGGAGCACGAGCTGCCCTTCAGCTATTCCATGATGCTGCCGGCCTTCAAGGGCGTGGAGGCGGTGTTCGGCATTGAGGGCCTGACCAATCCCCGGGGCTTCGTCCTCATCGACGAGCACCAGCGCAACCCGCGCTACCCCAACATCTTCTCCGTCGGCGTCTGCGTCGCCATCCCCCCGGTGGAAGCGACGCCGGTGCCCACGGGCACGCCCAAGACCGGCTACATGATCGAGTCCATGGTCACCGCCACGGCCAAGAACATCCGCGCCGTGCTGGATGGGCGCGAGCCCACCGAGAAGGCCACCTGGAATGCGGTCTGCCTGGCCGATTTCGGCGACTCCGGCGCCGCCTTCGTGGCCCTGCCCCAGATTCCGCCGCGCAACGTCAGCTGGTTCTCCGAGGGCAAGTGGGTGCATCTGGCCAAGGTGGCCTTCGAGAAGTATTTCCTGCGCAAGATGAAAACGGGGGCCACCGAGCCGGTCTATGAAAAGATCGTCATGGAGGCCCTGGGCATCATGAAACTGAAAGGCAAATAGCCCGGTTCGTCCGGGTCGACACAGACATGGGAATTTCCGGCCGTATCGCCCACACCTTCCAGGCGTCCCCCATGACGCCCCTGCTGGCCCTGGTGCTGCTGCTCCTCGGGTTGTTCGCCGTCCTGGTGACGCCCCGGGAGGAGGAGCCCCAGATCGACGTCACCATGGCCAACGTGGTGGTGCCCTTCCCCGGGGCCTCGAGCAAGGATGTGGAAAACCTGGTGGCCACCCCGGGGGAGCAGGTGCTCTCGCGCATGACCGGGGTGGACCATGTCTTTTCCGTCTCCCGCCCGGGCATGGCGGTGATCACGGTGCAGTTCGAGGTGGGGGTGAAGAACCAGGATGCCCTGGTGCGCCTCTACGACACGGTCCATTCCAACCGGGACTGGCTGCCGGCCAACCTGGGCGTCGGCGAACCCATCGTCAAGCCCAAGGGCATCGACGACGTGCCCATCGTCTCCCTCACCTTCTGGACCCGGGACAGCCGCCGCTCCGCCTTTGAACTGCAGCAGATCGCCCGCTCCGCCGAGGTGGAATTCAAGCACCTGGCCGGCACCCGGGACGTCACCACCCTGGGCGGGCCGGACCACGTCATCCGGGTCGCCATGGACGCCGAGCGCATGAATGCCTACGGCATCACCGCCCAGGACCTGCGCGATGCCCTTCAGATCGCCAACAACGAGCAGCCTTCCGGCCGCCTGGTGGAGGGCGGGCGGGAAATGCTGGTGCACACCGGCACCCTGATCGAATCGGCCCAGGACGTGAAGAACCTGGTGGTGGCCGTGCGCAGCGAAGGCAGCATCCGCAAGCCCGTGTTCCTGGCCGACGTGGCCACGGTGGAGGACGGCCCGGACCAGCCCAAGCGCTACGTCTGGTTCGGCGCCGGCCCGGCGGCGGCCCAGCGGGGCATCGCCACGGGGGGCGAGGATGCTTCCCCGGACGGCACCTATCCGGCTGTCACCCTGGCCATCTCCAAGAAGCCCGGGGTCAATGCGGCGGACGTGGCCGACGCCGTCATCGCCCGGGCCGAGAGCCTCAAGGGCAGCCTCATCCCCGAGGGCGTGGAAGTCACCGTCACCCGCAACTACGGCGCCACCGCCACGGAGAAGGCCCAGAAGCTGATCGGCAAGCTGCTTTTCGCCACCGCCTTCGTCGTGCTGCTGGTGTTCTTCGCCCTGGGGCGGCGGGAGGCCCTCATCGTCGGCATCGCCGTCTCCCTGACCCTGGCCGCCACCCTGTTCGCCTCCTGGGCCTGGGGCTTCACCCTGAACCGGGTCAGCCTGTTCGCCCTCATTTTTTCCATCGGCATCCTGGTGGACGACGCCATCGTGGTGGTGGAGAACATTCACCGCTGGAAACTGCTGCACCCCGAGAAGACCCTGCTGGAGCTGATCCCCGGGGCGGTGGACGAGGTCGGCGGACCCACCATCCTGGCCACCCTGACGGTGATCGCGGCCCTCCTGCCCATGGCCTTCGTCACCGGCCTGATGGGGCCCTACATGAGCCCCATCCCCATCAATTCCTCCCTCGGCATGGCCATCTCCCTGGCCGTGGCCTTCATCGTCACCCCCTGGCTGGCGGCCAAGCTGCTGGCCCACGGCGGCGGCCACGGGGCCGACGACGGTAAGGTGGCGGGCAAGCTGGACCGGCTCTTCCACAAGGTGCTGCCGCCCTTCCTTGACGAGCGCAGCGGCGCCGCCGCCCGCAAGAAGCTCTTTCTCGGGGTGCTGGCGGCCATCTTCCTTTCCGTCTCCCTGGCGGTGGTGAAGCTGGTGGTGCTGAAAATGCTGCCCTTCGACAACAAGAGCGAATTCCAGGTGGTGCTGGACATGCCCGTGGGCACGCCCCTGGAAGAGACGGCCCGGGTACTGAAGGACATCGGCGCCGTGCTGCAGCAGGTGCCGGAGGTGACCGACTACCAGGCCTACGCCGGCACCGCCAGCCCCATCAACTTCAACGGTCTGGTGCGCCAGTACTACCTGCGCAGCGAGCCGGAGATGGGCGACATCCAGGTCAATCTGGTGGACAAGCACCACCGCTCCCGCCAGTCCCACGAGATCGCCGTGGCGGTGCGGGCCGAGATCGAGGCGGTGGCCCGCCGCGCCGGCGGCAACGCCAAGGTGGTGGAAGTGCCGCCGGGGCCGCCGGTGATGAGCCCCATCGTGGCCGAGATCTACGGGCCGGAAGAGGCCGGGCGCATCGCCGTGGCCAAGCAGGTGCGCGGCGTCTTCGAGAAAGCTCCGGATTTCACCAGCGTGGACGACTCGGTCCAGGCCGATGCGGAAAAGACCGTGCTGCGGGTGAACCAGACCAAGGCGGCCCAGCTTGGCGTGGCCCAGAAGGACATCGTCGAGGTGGTGCGCATGGGCCTGGCCGGTGAGGACGTGACTCCGGCCCACAATCAGGATTCCAAGTACGAGATTCCGGTGCGCATCACCCTCCCGGCCGAGGTGCAGAGCAGTCTGGACGCCCTGCTGCGGCTCAAGGTGCGGGCCCGTTCCGGCGCCCTGGTGCCGGTTTCCGAGGTGGTGGAAGTGCGCCGCCTGGCCCGGGAAAAAGCCATCTACCACAAGGACCTGCTGCCCGTGGTGTACGTCTATGGCGACATGGGCGGCGACCTGGACTCGCCCCTCTACGGCATGTTCGCCGCCCGGGGCGACATCGTCGGCATGAACCTGGAAGGCCTCAAGGGCGCCGGCGGCACCCTGGCCGACACCTTCATCCGCCAGCCGGCGGACCCCTATGCCGGCTTCTCCCTCAAGTGGGACGGGGAATGGCAGATCACCTACGAGACCTTCCGCGACATGGGCGCCGCCTACGGCGTCGGCCTGATCCTCATCTACCTGCTGGTGGTGGCCCACTTCAAGAGCTATGTGACGCCGCTGATCATCATGGCGCCGATTCCCCTCACCATCATCGGCGTCATGCCCGGCCACGCCCTGCTGCGCTCCCAGTTCACCGCCACCTCCATGATCGGCATGATCGCCCTGGCCGGCATCATCGTGCGCAACTCCATCCTGCTGGTGGATTTCATCAAGGAAGAAACGGCCAAGGGCATGCCCTTCAAGGAGGCCATCGTCACCGCCGCCGCCGTGCGCGCCAAGCCGATCGCCCTGACTGCCCTGGCGGCCATGCTGGGCGCCCTGTTCATCCTCGACGACCCCATTTTCAACGGGCTGGCCATCAGCCTCATCTTCGGCATCCTGGTTTCCACCCTGCTGACCCTGGTGGTGATCCCGGTGCTCTACTACGCCACTTTCAAGGAGCAACAACCATGACCTCGGAACGTCTCATCCGCATCTTCGCCGGCAGCTTCGTGCTGCTGTCCCTGGCCCTGGGGGTGGAAGCCAGCCCCCTGTTCGTCAATGCCAATTTCCTCTGGTTCACCGCCTTCGTCGGCGCCAACCTGCTGCAGAGCGGTTTCACCCGTTTCTGCCCCCTGGAAATGATGCTGCTGAAGGCCGGTGTGAAGCGTGGCGGCTGACCTAGGGTAACTCCCAGGTTGCTGATTAATATCCGGTTTTTCGTCATTTTCCGGAACCTCCCGGCCGTATGATGGTCCTTCGCTCAGGCCGGATCATTCGGTCCTGACAACGATTCGGGGGGATTCCATGAAAAATGCCAGCATCCGCTGGAAGCTTCTGCTTCTGGCCGCCGTTGCCGTACTCACCCTGGTGGTCATGGGCGGATTTTCCGCCCTGCAGAGCAGCCACCTCAACCGCCAGATGGTCGGGGCCCTCGACCGCCAGCAGACCTACCTGGAGGCGGTCAATACCGCCCGGGGCGTCCAGGTCGCCTTCAAGATCCAGGTGCAGGAATGGAAGAACATCCTGCTGCGGGGCAAGGACGTCCAGGCCTTCGACAAGCACCTGGCCGGCTTCGACAAGGAGGAGGCCCAGGTCATCGCCGGCCTGGAGAAGCTGGACGGCCTGGCCCGTCGCCTGGGCATCGCCGACCGGCTCAAGGTGGCCGAGGCGGGCAGTACCTTCGCCAAGCTGGGGCCGGCCTACCGGGCGGCGCTGAAATCCTACGAGCGTACCGCTGGCGATCCGGCGGCGACGGTGGACAAGCTGGTGCGGGGCATCGACCGGGAGCCGACCCAGATGATCGACGGACTGGTGGCCCAGATCCAGTCGGCGGCCGCCGAGAACGGCGCCGCCGAGCAGGCCGCCGCCGCTGCCACCTACCGCACCATGCTGCTCTGGCTGGGGGCCTTCCTGGCCCTGGCGCTGGCGCTGCTGGCCGGTCTTTCCTTCTACCTGATCCGGGCCATCACCGGGCCGGTGCAACTGCTGGAAGGCACCATCACCCGCATTGCCGCCACCGGCGACCTGACCCAGCGGGTGGGCATCGACCAGCGCGATGAAATCGGCCGCATGGCGGCGGCCTTCAACGACATGATGGGCAAGATGCACTCCCTGGTGGGGCAGGTGGCGGCCTCGGTCCAGACCGTGGACCACACCGCCGGCGAACTGGCCCACACTTCCGGGCTGCTCAACGACGCTTCCCATGCCCAGTCCGAGTCCGTGGCCAGCAACGCCGCCGCCATCGAGGAGCTGACGGTGGCCATCGCCACCGTGGCCGAAGTGGCCGGCGACGTCCATGGCCAGTCCCAGGAAAGCGTCAGCTCCACCAACGCCGGCAGCCAGCAGGTGAGCGAGCTGGTGGCCGAGATTCACCGCATCCGCGACACGGTGGATGACGTGGCCCGTGTGGTGGAGGACTTCGTGCACAGCACCAGCGCCATCACCCACATGACCCAGGAAGTGCGGGAGATCGCCGACCAGACCAACCTGCTGGCCCTCAACGCCGCCATCGAGGCGGCCCGGGCCGGCGAGGCGGGCCGGGGCTTCGCCGTGGTGGCCGACGAGGTGCGCAAGCTGGCGGAAAAATCCGGCGGCTCCGCCTCCGAGATCGCCCGCCTGGCCAGCGCCATCGTCAGTCAGACCGACCAGGTGCGGGCGGCGGTGGGGGCCGGGCTGCAATCCATCGAAGCCAGCGCCGGCCTGGCCGGCGGCGTCGAGGGCACCCTGGAGCAGGCCCGGGGCAAGGTGGAGCAGGCCAGCCGCGGGGTCGATGAAATTGTCCTTTCGGTGCGGGAGCAGCAGGTGGCCAGCACGGAAATCGCCCAGAACATGGAGCGCATCTCCTCCTCGGCAGAAGAGGCCAGCGAGGTGGCAAACCAGATGAGCCTGTCCGCCGTGCAACTGCGTTCCGCCGCCGGCGGTTTGAGTACGGCCATCGCCGGCTTCCGCGTCTAACCCTCGTCGCGCAGGAAATATGCAAAAGCGCCCGCCCGGGCGCTTTTTTTCATGCCGCGAGGGGGTTAAACTAACTATGACTTTAGTATGAAGAGGCCGCCCGGCAGAGGCGGCTGGAACGACATCAATCACCAGAGGAAACAGTATGGAAATCGGCTTCATCGGTCTTGGCATCATGGGCCGCCCCATGGCTCTCAACCTGCTCAAGGGCGGCCACGGCGTCCATGTCTGGGCGCGCCGGCCCGAATCCATGGCGCCCCTGCTGGAGGCCGGCGCCGTCGGCTGCAGCAGCCCGGCGGCCGTAGCCGGCCAGGTCGAGGTGGTCATTTCCATGGTGGCCGATGCCCCCGACGTGGCGCAGGTGATGCTGGGCCCCGATGGCGTTGCCGCCGGCGCCGAGGGGGCCGGCAAGCACGGTCTGGTGGCGGTGGACATGAGCACCATCGCTCCCGCCGCGGCCCGTGACCTGGCCGCCAGGCTGCAGGCCCGGGGCGTGGACTTCGTCGATGCCCCGGTCTCCGGCGGCGAGGTGGGGGCCATTGCCGGCAGCCTTTCCATCATGGCCGGCGGTTCCGCCGAAGCCTTTGCCAAGGCCCTGCCGGCCTTCCTCTGCCTGGGCCAGAACGTGGTCCACGTGGGCGCCGCCGGCGCCGGCCAGGTGGCCAAGGCCTGCAACCAGATCGTCACCGGCATGGGCGTGCTGGCGGTGGCCGAAGCCTTCAACTTCGCCCGCCAGGCCGGGGTGGACCCGGCCAAGGTGCGCGAGGCCCTGCTCGGCGGCTTCGCCTACAGCCGCATCCTGGAGAACCACGGCCAGCGCATGCTGGAGCGCAACTTCAAGCCCGGCTTCAAATCCTGGATGCACCAGAAGGACCTCAACATCGTCATGCAGAGCGCCCATGAACTGGGCCTGTGCCTGCCCGGCGCCGCTGCCACGGCCCAGATGTTCAACGCCATGGTCGGCTCCGGCCTGGGGGAGGAGGATTCGGTGGCGGTGCTGAAACTGCTGGAGCGCCTTTCCGGCCGGACCGACGGGGCCGACTGAGAACCCGCCGGCCATGCCCAAACCCTTGTTCCCGGGGCGCCGCTGGCCCGTCGCGCTGCTGCTCATGGTGGCGGCGGCCCTGGCCCTGATCTGGACCTTCCTGCTGCGGGAAAACCGCCTCTTCGCCGAGGAGCGGCAGCAGCGCTTCGAGGCGGAGCGCCGGGTGGTGGCCGACCTGGTGGCGGAAAACCTGCTGCGCCAACTGCAGCGCCTGGACGACGTGCTCCTGCTCCTGCGCAGCGAATACGTGGCCGAGCGCAAGTCAGTCGACACCACCATCGCCCTGCTGCGCCAGGGCTCCCTGCAGGAGCTGGGGGCCCGGGTCACCGTCATCGACCGGGACGGCTACGTCGCCACCTCCGATGCCCCCCGCCGTCCCGGCGAGCGGGTCTATCTGGGGGACCGGGACAACTACATCCATTTCTCCAGCGGCGGCCGCGACAGCCTCTACATCAGCGGGCCGGTCCAGGGGCGCATGACCGGGGCGCCGGGGGTGCAGCTGTCCCGCCCCATCTTCGATGCCCGGGGCCAGTTTGCCGGGGTCGTCGCCTTCTTCATGGAGCCGCGCCAGCTCACCGCCTTCGTCCAGCACCAGGACCTGGGGCCGGACGGGGTGCTGACCCTGTATTCCGCTGCCGGCAAGGTCCTGGGCCGCTCCCGGGAAATGGAAAAGCACCTGGGCAAGCAGCTCAGCGACGAGTTGTTCGGCCCCTTCAAGAAAAGCTCCCACGGCCTGGTCACCCGGGTTTCGGCCCTGGACGGCATTACCCGCACCGTCGCCTACCGCTGGCTGGACCGCTATCCCCTGCTGGTGATGGTGGCCGTGTCGCCCCGGGGCCTGGAGGAGGAACTGCTGGCCCAGCGCAACGCCAACCTGCGCAAGGGCATGCTGCTGTCCCTGCTGGTGCTGCTGTGCGGCGGCGCCGTCGCCTTCTACCAGCTGCGCCGGGATCGGCTCGAAACCATGCTGGCCCGGGAGCGGGGCCATTTCATCGAAGCCCAGCGGGTGGCCAACCTGGGCAGCTGGGAGCGGGACATTCCGGGCAACCAGGTGTGGTGGTCCGACGAGACCTACCGCATCCTGGGCTATCTGCCGGAGAGCCAGAAGCCCTCCCTGCAGGCCTTCCTGGCCCGGGTCAATCCCCGGGACCGCAAGCGCATCGAGGTCAACTTCGCCCAGGTGCGGGAGCAGGGCGGTTCCCTCGACATCGCCTGCCGCCTGCTGCTGCCGGGCAATGTGGAGCGCTACGTGCACCTGGGCGGTCGCGCCGAACGGGACGAAAACGGGCGCCCCAGCCGCCTCACCGGCACCCTGCAGGACGTCACCGACTACATGAACATGCAGCAGGCCCTGGCCGATGCGGAGGAGCGCTGGAAGTTCGCCCTGGACGGGGCCGATGCCGGAGTCTGGGACTGGTTCGTGGCGGACAACCGGGCCTATTTCTCGCCGCGCTGGAAGGCCATCCTGGGCTACCGGGACGAGGAACTGCCGAGCCGCCACGAGGAGTGGCTGGAGCGCCTGCATCCGGACGACCGGGAACGGGCCATGGCCGCCGTCACCGACCATTTCGCCGGGCGCACGCCGGTGTACGAGATGGAATTCCGCCTGCGCCACAAGGACGGCAACTACCGCTGGGTGCTGAGCCGGGGCAAGGTCTGCGCCCGGGACCCGGAGGGCCGGCCCCTGCGCATGCTCGGCATCATCTCCGACATCTCGGCGCGCAAGCAGGCCGAACTGGACCTGGCCCGCAGCGAGGCCATGCAGCGTTCCCTGGTCTCGGCCATGGCCGAGGGCGTGGTGGTGCAGGACCAGGCAGGCAAGATCATTTCCGCCAACGCCTCGGCCCGGCGTATCCTGCGCATCGGCGAGAACCTGGTGGGCCTGGATTCCACCGACCCGGAATGGCAGGCGGTGCGGGAGGACGGCAGCCCCTTCCCCGGCCGCGACCATCCGGCCATGGTCACCCTGCGCACCGGCGTCTCCTGCGACAACATCATCATGGGCCTGCACCGGCCCGACGCCGGCCTAATCTGGCTCAGCGTGAACAGCCGGCCCCTCAACTTCGCCGACGAGCGGCAGCCCTTCGCCGTCGTCACCTCCTTCGCCGACATCACCGAGATCAAGGCGGCGGAACTCTCCAGCCGCATCTACCGGGACGTGCTGGAGCGGGCCGGCCGGGCCATTCTCATCACCGACGGCGACGGCACCATCAACAACGTGAACTCCGCCTTCGTCAGCCTTCTCGGTTACAGCCGGGAGGAGTGCCTGGGCCGGCGCACCGGCTTCTTCCGCTCCAACCGCCACAGCCCGGAATTCTTTTCCCGCATGTGGCAGGCCCTGAAGACCCGGGGCGAGTGGCGCGGCGAAATCTGGAACCGGCGCAAGACCGGCGAAGCCATCCTGGTGGAGCTGGACATCCGCTCCGTCACTGACGCCCAGGGCGGGGTGCGCCAGTTCGTCGCCGTGTACCAGGACGTCACCGAACTGCGCCGCAGTCAGGAGGAAATGTGGCGCCTGGCCCACCATGACCCCCTTACCGGCCTGCCCAACCGCTCCCTCTTCCTCGAGCGCCTGGATCAGGCCCTGGCCCACGCCCGGCGCCAGGGCGAGCGGCTGGGCCTGCTCTACATGGACCTGGACGGCTTCAAGAGCGTCAATGACACCTACGGCCACCAGGCCGGCGACACGGTGCTGCAGGAGGTGGGGCGCCGCCTGCAGAATGCCGTGCGCACCAGCGATACGGTGGCCCGCCTGGCCGGCGACGAATTCGCCGTACTCCTCGCCCACCTCTCCGTCGAGGACGATCTGGAGCGGGTGATGGGCGAGATCGAAAACGCCGTCGCCCGCCCGGTGATGTGGCAGGGCCAGGAACTGCGGGTCGGCGTTTCCATCGGCAGCGCCGTCTTCCCCGACCAGGCCGACGTGGCCGAATCCCTCATCGGCGCCGCCGACCAGGCCATGTACCTGGCCAAGCAGCAGCACCGCCAGGCCGCCGGCCCCGGCGGCGCCCCATCCCCATCCCTTCAGTCACTGCATTCCACATGACCGCCAGCTCTTCCACCAAACCCGCCGTCGGCTTCATCGGCCTCGGCGTCATGGGCCGCCCCATGGCCGGCCACCTGCTCGACGCCGGCTATCCCCTCACCGTGTGGGGCCGCCGTCCCGCCAGTACTGAGCCCCTGGCCGAAATGGGCGCCGCCGTCGCCGCCACCCCGGCCGAGGTCGGGCGCCGGGCCGAGATCGTGTTCACCGTGGTCACCAGCGGCAGCGACGTCAAAAGCGTGGTCCTCGGCGAAGCCGGCCTCATCGAAGGCCTGGCCCCCGGCAGCGTGGTGGTGGACATGAGCACCATCGCCCCCGGCGATGCCCGGGAGATCGCTGCCGCCCTGGCCGCCCGGGGCATCCATTTCCTCGACGCCCCCGTTTCCGGCGGCGAGCAGGGCGCCATCCACGCCACCCTGGCCATCATGGCCGGCGGCGACGCCGCCGTACTGGAGCGGGTGCGGCCCCTGCTGCTGCGCCTGGGCAAAACCGTGGTGCACATCGGCGACAACGGCGCCGGCCAGGTGGCCAAGGCCTGCAACCAGATGATCATGGTGGCCGCCATCCAGGCCTGCGCCGAAGCCATGCACCTGGCCGCCGCCAGCGGCGTGGACACCTCCCGCCTGCGGGAAGCCCTGCTCGGCGGCTCCGCCGGCAGCCGGGTGCTGGAGGTGATGGGCGAGCGCATGGCGGAGCGGGACTTCGCCGCCGGCATCGAGGCCCGGCTGCACCACAAGGATTTCGGCATCCTCCTGGCCGAGGCCCACGCCCTGGGTGCGCCCCTGCCGGTGGCGGCCCAGGTGGGTCAGCAACTCAACGCCCTGATGGGGCAGGGCATGGGCAAGGACGACACTTCCTCCCTGCTGCGGGTGCTGGAGGGGAAGGGGTAGTCTCGACGGTGTTGATCTGATCCGGGCATTGGCCCGGGAGGCAATGGGGACGGGCGTTTCCACCGGGGTATGGTGGGGATGGCCGTCTTTTTTGTTTGGTGGCGGGGTGGGTATTTGGATTTTTGGGGATTGGTTGGGCGTGGTTTGGTGATTTTGCCGCTGTGTTCCGCGCCGCCGCGCGTGTTCCTTTTCTTGCTTCCCCAAGAAAAGGAACCAAAAGAAGGGGAACCCTCACCCCCGGCCCTGCGGGCTTCCCTGCGCTGCTCAGTCGGTCGGGGCGGCTGCGGAACTCGGTCCCTGCGGGACCTCAGACAGTCCTCGCCGAAAGCCCCCCGCCCGCCTTGCGCTGCTCGGCGGGGGTGGAAGGGATTGATTTCCTCGTGGATACTCTTGGATATGCCACGTTCCCGACAGCATGGACTGTACTTATTTCATGAGATTTTTGGTGGAACGTGCTTCAATAAGACTAAGTAAAATTTTCTATTTTTGTTTGTCGGAGTTCTTCTCATGAAACTCGATAACAGCACTTATTCCGTCGCAGAATTACGCGACATGCTTAATCGTAAAGATTTGCTTGTTAATAGTACTTATCAGCGTGGTGCTGGGCTGTGGCCTTCAAGTGCCAGAAGCTATTTCATTGATACCATTCTTATGGGTTTTCCGTTTCCTAAACTTTATTTTTTTGAAACGCTAGATAGGTCTTCTCGTCGAATAATTAGAGAGATTGTTGATGGGCAACAACGAATTACGTCAATAATAGATTTTATTCAAAATAAATTCCGCTTGACATCTGTTTCTCGTCAATTTCAAGGTTTGAAATTTTCTGATCTTCCTGATGATATTCAAATGGAGTTTTTGTCGCATCCAATTCCGGTTGATGTTATCCGCAATGCAAGTAAAGCAGAAATTCTAGAAATGTTTCGTCGGATGAATGCATACACCCTTCCTTTAAATGATGCTGAAAAAAGACATGCTCAGTATCATGGGAAATTTAAGTGGTTTGTTACTACTCTTACTGACGAGTTATCTGAGGTTGTTGTTGGGTTTGATATTTTGACAAACCGTCAGATTGTGCGGATGGCAGATGCTGAACTTATTGCAGAAATGGTGTTGAGCCTTGAATCGGGAATTATTAGTACTAGTCCAACGTTGTTAAACAAGCTGTACTCTGGTTATGATGATTCGTTCGAGAAAGAAAGTGAGTATGGTGGTTTGATTAGAGAGTTTTTTGATTTTATCAATCAACAATTGACTGACTTTAAAGGGTCGTTTCTGATGAAGTCTTATACAGTCCATACCTTATTTTGTGCTTATGTTCTCAATAAGGTTGGGCTTCCGGATGAGTTTGGTGAGATTGGTTTGGAATCAATTGGTCGGCCGTATAACAATATTGATATTGCACGAGAGCAGTTAAGGGCTCTTTCGTTTGCTCACGAGAGTAAAGATATCGAAGGGAATTTCAAAGACTATGTTCTGGCTATCGAAGGGGCCACAACAAGAAAGCCTAGTCGGCTCACGAGAACTAGATTTTTGGCTAAGGCGCTTAGAGGTGATCTGCCGATTTGAGAGGTTTCCCGTGGATTTGATCATTCAGTTTAATCGATTAAATGCGCGCCTTGCTATGGTGGAGAGTCGATTTACTGACTTCCGAAAAAATATGCCACTTCGGTTAGAGCACAAGGACTGGATGTTCCTCGAAGGGCTTATGTCTGCTACTTGGCAATACTGGTGCCATTTTTGTAGAACGGTAGTTGTTCAGTCTGCTCTTGGGGCAAAAACTGCAGGCGGTGTCGTTCTTCCTCCTTGTGCAAACTCATGGGAAGAGGTTTCTGCTGCGGCTATTTTGGCCGCCAAAAATAGGCCGATTGTTCCGGGGGAAATGAACGCAGCCTTACGTCGTGAGCCAACATGGGGGGATACAAACAAACTATTGAATATCGTCCAAAAATTGCCATTGGCAAACCGGCTACAGTTAGCTCAGTCATTTGGCGCTAGTGGCTATATTTTGCATATTCAAACAGTGAGAAATGCTGCGGCACATCGCCATCACCAGAACACTGCTGATGTTCTGAATTTGGGCCCATTTTATATTGTTTCACGATTGAGGCATCCCACTGAGGCGCTTCTTTGGCTAGAACAGAATAGTAAAAATTTTGCTTTCTTGTTTTGGCTGGATGATATGAAGATGGTTGCACATATGGCGGTTCAATAATTTCATTGGTTTTATAGTTCAAATTACTTGAATGAACTTTGATGAGGTTGCTCTTCATCCGCCCTGTGCTGCGCCAAACCGGGCTCGCCTTCTTGTTGGTTGCTTATTCTTGGCGAGACAAGAATAAGTAACCTGTAGCGCCGCGCGAAAACTGACAGCGAATTGTGAGAAAACTTACGACAGCCAAAGTTTCAGCTGTCGTAAGTTTTTTTCCTTCTGCTAAAACTGTACGCCCATAACCTCGGCGCCAGACTGGTGACCAAGATTCAGCCATTCTCCTCAGACAGTTCTTCAAGCTGGCCACCGATGTCGGCCACCTCAAGCTCTCCCAGTAAGCGGTAATTGGTGATCCCGAGTTCGGCCAAGACAGGCTCAGAATCCACCACAATTACGTTCTCTACGATCCCTTCCGGGCTCAATACAGCAGCTCTCATCTCGATCTCCTTACCACCATTCAACCAATACCGCTCCAGGGCTTGCCGGAACCAACCCAGTCGATCCTTGGCCAGGCCCGATCCAGTAGCCGGCAGTACGCGGTACCAGATTCGTCTGTTCCCCCACGCCACCACCCTGCCCATAGGTATCAGCGGATCCAGCCGTACCAGCCCCCCCAGCAAATCCATTCGTCGGAGCTGCAGCCCCAGCGCCTGCGGCACCATGAGCTGTAGCCGTCCCAGGCGCTCCCACGCTCCCAGCGCCAGCGGAAAGCGATAGCCCGGAAGGACTGGTAACCGTAGTAGCTGTTCCAGCTGTGGCCACGGATCCTGCCGTAGCGCTTGCTGCTGCATCTGTTCCATTCATCCCAGGAGCCCCAACGGTAATGGACAATGTCTCCGCGGCAACCACCACCCCGGGAAGAACGGCACCACCTCCACCTCCACCTGGATACAGCCAAGCAGTACCACCAGAGTTCAAGCCTCGGCCTCCAATGGCTCCACCAGGCCCAACCAGCGTCAGTCTGAAGAACCGGGCACCGGCGACCGTCAGTGGATACACTCCTGGCTTATCGAAGATGGCGTAGCCGCAGTTCGTACCCAATACCCCGAATGAAGCACCAGTCGGCCTGGGTCTGGCGCGGCCCAGGTTAAGCGCCCGCTCATCAGTGATATGCCCATTGGTGACGGCCACCTGGCCAGGAAGCAGATGTACGGCTGCCACTGGGAGAAGATCATCGGGGTAGGCTGGAGGGATGCCAGCTCCCTCAACACCCATCACAACGCGCGGGGCTCCGGTAATGGCAGAGATCCCAATCCTGTCGATTCTCTCAGCCGACACAGGAGAAACAAGCGCCGGTGACATCTGCTCATCGAGCTGGACTGATGTTGTCTGTTCCTCCCGCGGCTTGTCTGGCCCGCCAGTTTTCCAGATGGCCACGGTGCTGCTACCTCCGACAGCCACAACTCGGCCTCCGCCGGCGGCCAGAGCATTGAAGGAAGCCGGCATCGCTGCCGCAATCCAGGATCCACCCAGATAGAAGTAGGCGCGTGTCGCTTCATTTGCCAGGGCCACCAGTAAGCCATTGATGGTCACAATTGCCTTGATGCCAGACGTGGACGGCAAATTCACAGCAGTCCAAGTTACACCAGCATCAAGCGTAACTGCAGCTCTGGAATTCCCTTCTCCAACCAGGTACAGACCCGAGCTGCTGGAGGACCCCGCATTGAAGCGGCCGCTAAATTCAGAGTACGGCCAGGGAATGGGTCTGGCGGTCCAGGTTTCGCCGCCATCGGTACTCACAACGGCCCGCCGGCCGGATATTTCATAGATGGCCGTCAGGAACACACCGTCACCGAAGCAGAGCGCCCGATAATCGCCGATATAGGGCAATGACTTCTGGGTCCAGGTCGCCCCGTTGTCGTTGCTCACAGCCACATTGTTGCTGGAGTTCGGTGTGACGACGAATACGCCACCGCCAAATGCCACATTCCGGGCCGAGATCGGGAGAACGCCAGAAGTCCAGGTGATACCGTCCAGGCTTACCGCCACGGCAGTAGATCCCGCTGCCACAGCGATATACACCCCGTTCCCGAAGCAGACCGCACTCCAGGTAATCGAAGAAGGAAGCATCCCCGGCGACCAGGTTTTTCCACCATCCACGCTGACGAATGCCGCAGTTCCGGGACAAACCGCAACGATCCGGCCATTCCCGAAACAGGCGGCGGAAACCGAAGAAATACCCGTTGGTCCCGTCACCGTCTCCACTCGGGAATCGATCAGATTCTCCCTGGTGCCCAGCTGATGTGTCATTCGCCCAGGCCCAAAGCGAACCTGCATGGAGGGAGGATTGGTGGCGCCGGCATGGAAGTGGCCGAGCAGGCCCGCTTCTACCTGCAGCGCCGCCTCCAGCTCCGCCATCCACTCTTGTGCGCCTGGTGTATCCGGAGTCTTGCTCAGTCGATCTGGGAACACGAAAGGCTTGGCCATCAGAAGACCTCGATCAGGATGAAGCTTTCCCCGCCCTGGCCGCCATCACCGGTAGCCCCAACCCCACCTCCACCACCGGAGCCACGCTTCCCCGGTTTCCCCTTCCTGTCAGATACGGTAGCCCCCAGCCCACCCTTTGCCGTCGTTCCAGACGGGCCCACGTCACCACCTTTCCCGCCGACGGCGGCGGCACCGATGGTGCCAACAGCGCCAGCGCCACCCGCCACACCAGTACCGGCCACACCACCGGTTCCTGCAGCACCAGCCGTAGGCGTGGCAGGACTGGACGCCCCGCCCTTAACGCCACCAGCCATACTGATCACCTGGCCGGTGGTTTGCCCTGTGATGGTAGTGGTTCCGCCATCGGTCGCCACCGTTCCTGCCAGGCCGTTCGTAAGCGCAGCAATGCCGCCAAGTCCAGGAGCCCCCATAACGATGGCCACGGCCTCTGCCATCATCAGGCGCCCAAAAATGCTGGCGCCGGCACCAGCCCCACCGCCACCAGCATGGCTGGCACCGGCTGCATTGGTGCATCCGGCGCCAGCACCGCCACCGGGGGCTGCTCCAGTCAGTCGCATGAATTTCGCTCCGACCGGAGGAGTCCAAACCATGCTCGATGTAATGAGGAACGTATTCTGTGATGCCCCAAAGCCGGTGGCAAAAGACCGCTCATCAATGATCTGTTCATCCGTGATTGCGTCCTGACCAGACGCCACCACAAACCGGCAGATCGGCCACACGCCGGCCGGATAATCCGGAGCGGCAGGGGCTGCAGCCGTTGCTCCCTCGACCACACCAGCCAGGCCGCTCTGATCCACATAGACACGAACCACCTTTGAATTAGCCAGAGGCGGGGCGATGGCGCTAATCAGCTGGGGTTCCTGGGCGTAAAAGCCACCTTGTCCACGGTCATACATGGCTCCGGCATCGATTTGAATCTGAAGACTGGCCGGAGTCGTCGCCCTGGGCGAAAAGCCAGCACCGAGATGAGCAAGCGCTTTGACGGCCCCATCCAGGTTCGCCTTGTAGGTTGCAGGATCCTGGGTGGTGAAGTCAGGCTGTGAGAACGGCATGTCAGACCCCTCTGGAGCTGTAGTTGATGGCGCCTGCAGAGGCGGCGCCGGCGGTTGTGGTGAGAATCCCGGTAAAGCCGTAGCGATCCTGGGTTGTGATGGTGAATATCAGCGGTGTGGCCGATACCGGATTGACGTTCAGCCCAGGTACCGTGAAGAAAGGCGGGTCATACAGCACGGAAATGCCGGCAGTAGTGACCGTCACATTGTTCTTGGCGGTCACTCTGTACTCACCATCCGCAGTCGGATCGAACTGGGTGATGGGGCCCAGACCAATGGCCGGATCCAGGGTGACCTTGAAGCGAAAGCCCTTGGCCGTGGCATATCCCACATCCCAGGCGCTGTAGTCGCTCCATGTGATGCCGTCGGTGGTGGTCGAGAACAGCGTATCTGGATCCACCAGGCCAACCTCTCCGGGCCCCATCCTGGAAAGCAGGATTCCGTAGAAGCGCAGGGTGGCCAGCTGGCCCAGATCGAAGGCCGTGGTTTCATAGGTACAGCTGGCCGAGGGCTCCGGGCAGAAGAGATCGAAGGTATCCCACCCTGCTGCACCAGCACTGGCTACCGTGCTCTTGGGCACCAGGTAGCGATTGACGGGATGGACCACCAGGTTCTCCAGCGTTCCGGTTTCCCACCACAAACGCTCATCCCGCTGGAAGACAACCTTGTTCGGGTTGGCAATCACCGCATCTGCCCGGGCCGCTTGTACCGACATATTTCCGGCAAAGTCCCGGGCCTTGATCAGGAATGTCCAGTTCCCCGGAGGCACGATGCCCGTTGTGATCTGGGTTCCCCTCGTTGTACTGGTCACCGTGGAACCGTTGTCCCACTCATCATCCCCCACCGGGTTGTAGCGAATCTCGTAGCCGGCCAGGTCGGTGTTGGCCACCTGGCTCCAACGAAACAGTGCCATCCCCCCATTTACCTGGACAGTGAAGACATCGACGTCCGCCGGCGGAATGTCTTTGCCAGAGAAAGAGTAGGTCGTAGAAACCGGATCCCCTGGATTCCCCAGGGCATTGATGGCCACAACCTCGAACTCGTAGTCGTCCATGGCCAGCCCCTCGATATCCAGGGTAGTGGTCGTGACGTCGCGGCGCTCCCAGTTCCCATTGGTGCGGCGCCATCCCACATTGAACCGTGGCTCGGAGCTGCTCCAGGAAATGGTGGCACGGATACCCATGGCCGATGGAGCCAGCTCAACAGTGGATTCCACAACCATCAGGTCGGATACCGCTGCAGGACGGACTGTGATCACCGAGGTGGGCTTTGGCTCCAACTTGATGTTCTGTTCAACCTCCTGGTACTTCTGGGGCGCATGGGCCAGGGCGACCACGTCGGCGAATATCTTGTCCACCTCGGCCAGGGAGACGATTCGCCACAGCTCCACATCGATGTCCTGACCCACCAGAACCCAAACGGACATCGGCTCCGGAGCGATCTCCAGAACCACTCCCAGGTCTAGAACGGACGTCACCCCAGGAGCAGATGAAACCGGAAGCAAGACCATCTTTCCGTCTGGAAGATGGAGATACACCTGGTAGGACTCACCCTCCTCCAACGTCACCGAAGCATCGAGCGTGACCTGATTCAAGGTCGCATCGATCAAACGGCCGGTATTCCTTACGCCTGATCTGGATGGATCCATGGTCCCGATCACCGCGCCGGGGAACAGAGCGCTCCCTTCGAGCCCGACACGGAAAGAGACGGTTTCCGATTCCAAACGCTCCGAAACCAGGATGTGCTTGCCGAAGCGGTGGGCCTGCCCCTGGCTATTCGAGCCCATGGCCACGACTTCAGTCTCAACGATCCCCCATTTGCGGATCGACTCGTCGTCATCCACGTACTCCACTTCCTGCTTGCAGTGGTTATCCGGGTTGTTCCAAGTAACCAGAGCCACGGAATGCCTGGCTCTCCGAGACGTTCCTGAGTAGCGGAACACCCCGTCAATGATGTTCGACGGTCCAAAGACGGCAATCACATCCCCCGGCGCATCTTGTACGGCCGTGATTCCGGAGGCCCCCCACCAGCAGATCGCCCGAAAAACGGAGGCAAGGTTGGTGATGACCTTGAAAGCCTCTTCTCTGGTCTGCAAATACAGATTGCAGGTGAATCGTGGCTCCTGGCCACCGCGTCCGTCCGGCACCAGCTCATCGCAGTAGCGGGCGATCTGGTAGAGGGCCCATTTATCCACATCGGCCGCCGAGACGAATTCACCGAGGCCGTAGCGTTCGGACAACAGCAGGTCGTAGTAAACCCAGGCCGGGTTGTTGCTCCAGGCGATCTTGAACTGGCCATCCCACAGTCCATCATAGGAACGGCCAACTGGGTCGTAATTGCTGGGAACCCGGATCTTTAGTCCCCGGGCCCGATAGGCACGGGTCGGGATACTGCTGAACTGAGAGGCGTCCACCTGCAGGGCTACCAGAGCGCTGTTTGGATAACGCAGCTTGGCATTGACGACTTCGGTATAGCTTTCCCACCAAGTCTGGTTCTGCAGGGTGCTGGCCGTGGAGTCAGCCGTAATACGGCGGAGCCGAATATCCCAGGGCCCCTCTCCGGACAACGGAATCAGGTAGGAGCGCTGATACCGGCTTGTAGTCTTGCCGGAAATCGTGTCCGTGATTACCTCTCGGAAGCCAGAGTCATCCAACTGCACGTCAACCGCCACCCTGATACTGGAACCCTTCAGGTCGCCGGTACTGGTGTCCTGCAATGTCAGCCGGGGCGTGCTGATGGTGACACGGACCGCATCCACGTTGGGGTCCGTGATTCGGCGCACCAGTGGCTGGGCATGGGTGACCTCAGTGGAAACATTGACCTCGACCTCCACCGCAGGGAAGCCTGGAATATGCCGTTGTTCCTGGGTCCCTGGACGAGACTCCACGGTCACACCGCTGAAGTTGAACGATCCATCGGGATTTTGCAGAGGGGTTCCATCCAGGAGAATGGACTTCCTGCCATCAACCAGCCCCTCCCATTCTCCTTCTGTGACCAGGTCGATAATTCTGGCGTACTGCTTGGAGCGCAGGGAATCAGGGGATTCGACGGGAGTCCTCGAGGAGCTGCTGTCGCCCCCCCCTTTTCCACCACCCTTTGCTCCTCGAACAACAGGAATAGTCACGCTCTGATTTCCTCAGCATAGAGCCCGGCGGAAATCACCTGGGAACCGACTTCCAATTCCCCGTAGAGGACCGGGACAGGATTTCCTTGGGCACTGGTATTGATGGCGCCGTTGAAGGCATAGGAGGGGCGATTTGTCACCGATTCTGCGGAGCCACTCTGGGTAGAAGGCGCCGAGAACAGCATCTGGGAAACACCGCCAAAAACAAGGGACCAGCCGATGGTGGACATGGCCCCGGTTACAAATCCGGTGACGGCCGAGCCCACCATCAGGTCAAAGGCCAGCCATTCCCCAACTGGCCCGGCCATCATGATCAGCGCAGCACCGACGATGATCTGGCCCAAACCTTTGGAGCCATGGGCAATCGGAATGAGGCGGATCGTCTCGGCAGAAGCGCCACAACTGACCTCCTTCGCATCGATGTCCCGGGTGCCGACCATCACCCGAAAGCCTGGGCCATCGTGGTCCAGGATGGCCTTCTGGAAGCCTTGGTGAAGGGCGCACAGGGCGCGGACAGCCTCCCTTGGGCTTTGCACATCGAGGCGATGGACGCGGCCGAAGCGCTGGCCGAGATGGCCATATAGGCGAATGGTCTTCATCAGATAACCTCCTGGTGCCGCAATACCTTGGTGGTTGCCTTCCGCCAGTAGCCTCCATAGGGATAACGGCTCGAAAGGCACCCATAGACGTGCTGCAGGATCCTGCCGTCGCCCACGTACACGGCCCCGTGATTCGAGCGGTCGGAGGCGATCTGCATCAGCAGTACATCGTGAAGTCGCATGCTTTCCGCCGGCACCTGATGGAAGCCCGCTGCCGCGAAGTTTTCCTCGTAGAGGTTCAGGCCGACCTCGGGTAGCCACCAGTTATCCGGCCGCTCAAAGTCAGGCAGCACAATGTCCAGACTCAACCGGTAGTAGTCCCGGATAAGGGAGTAGCAATCGAGAATGCCGTGGTGGAAGGTCCGTCCCGTCAGGGGGGCCTGGTAGCCGCTGGGGGCGAACTGGTGCAGCCGTCCTGTGGGGTGGTTGATGATGATCCAGGGAAGTCCCAGCTTCTCGCACATGGTCAGATCTGCAGGACTGGGCAGCGGAGGGGCGAACGGATGGGAATGGCAGATGGCCAAGATCTCTCCGACGTCTTCGGCCGCCGCCCAGTCCGCCGGGGCGATGATGAAGTTCTCTTCCCCCTTGGCCTCATTGGTGCAAGGCCAGTAGCGCTGCTTGCCCTTGAATAGCAGGAGCAGGCCGCAGCACTCCCTGGGGGCGCAGGCCGCAGCGTGCTTGCGCAGCTCCTGCAGGGCACCGTCGTGGATCTCGATCATCCGATTCTCCCCGCCGCAGGAAAGGCTCCGATAGGCAGTTCTGCCGCCTCGCCATGGCGAAGCTTGCAGGAGGTCAGGCGCTTGCCGCACTTGTCCTCAGCCAGGGTGGCCACCGGCTCATCCATCAGGTTTGCCACTGGGTCGCCGGTGTAGCCGCAGTCAGGGCCCCGATACAGCCAGCGGCAAGAGTTCTGGATGACCTGGCGCCGCGGCAGCTTCACGCCTGCCACATCCCAAGGAGCGGCCAGTTCCCACTCCACATAGGTCGGATTGCTGTTGGCCTTGCGGTCGATGTACCAGGTCTCGTCGGGGAAGGCGCAGTTGGGGTCGGCTTCCGGGTTTCCATCCGGAAAATTCTCGGCGTCCAGGAAGCGGGCAAATACACGTTTCCGCACGACCTTGGCGCCCACCAGATCCCCGTACTCACGGTTGAGGGCCGAAATCAGCCCATACAGAGCCGAAACACGCATGGACGGTCGCGGCAGGGTTCCCTGGGAGTTCCGTTCATACCCCTCGGTTTCCAAAGGGAATGGAAGATACTCTTCCCCGGCCCAGACTACCGCCCCGCCAAGCCCGTTCTGGCCGGCATGGAAACGATGCACCTCCGAAACCCCAAGAGGGGTGAGATCGATCACATACAGCTCCAGCAGGGCGCCAGGCTCCAGCTTTCTGGCCTGGGCAATAACCCGGGTATCGGCTGCGGGTGGAGTGGTTGCCGCCGGCCACCAGTCAGTCCAGAGAGGGAGAAATGCAAACACCGCTCAGTCCTCGAGGGTGAAGAGCAGCCGCACACCAAAGGTGCCGACGGTTGTGTTCGTCAGGTTTTTCAGCGTGAAGCCTTCACCACTCCTGATCGTCAGGGGTTTGGTGTCCTGAAATCCGGGCAGCAGGTTGAAGGCTGCCTGGATGCCCTGGGTGGAATTGATGGCCAGCTCGTCGTTATGCATCGCCAGCCCGAACAGCCGGTCTCCCTCGACGACGGCAGCGCCCGTGGCCACGGCCACTTGTCCCGGCAGCGCATCGTCGGCGGAATCCATGGCAACGGGCACAATGCCCGTGCCACTGTTCTGTCCGGTGGTGCGGAGGGCGTCAAAGCGCACAGGAACGCCAGTGATGGCAGCCAGGCCAAGCGGCACCAGCAGCAGCTCCCGCAGGCGAATGATCATGCTCGACCCATTGAAGATCGAGATGAAATGCTTGTTCTGGGTGAAGGCTACGTCGTTCGCCCAGGCAATAAACGTCGGCCAGGCATCATGGGCGACAACCTGGGTGTGAACGGCATTTGCACCAATAGTCCTGACGCGGGTCCGGCTTTTCTTGCCGCTTCCGTCGGGGGGGAGGGTGACGTGAGATTCCATGATTACCCCTTCTTCCTGTATAAAATTGCCATCTGAATAAAAACTGGTGCGACATGAAAAAATCTTTGATCCTTAGCACTTCCATCTTTGCCATCGCAGGCTGTGGGACCATGAACAGCCAAGATTTCATTGGGGCAAATCCAGTACCCGCTCGAACAACGATTCCCCTTGAGTACAAAATTGCTGGGGATCGCATAACCACGGGAGCAAGAGACTGTGTTCCTCGCGTTTTGGGCTTCAATCTTTCCTCGGAGATTGACTCGGATCGCTCAGACTCCAGGACTCGAATCACCTACCGAATTAGCAACATGGGATCCGTGCGTGTGTCCTGGATCCTTGATGTAGAGCCGGCCACAAATGGCGCCATCATCTCGGTATATGGCCCAGATCAACGTGCAAAAAACGTCGTGCAATGGGCCAAGGCTTGGGCGACCAACCCAGGTCAGTGTGAGTAGTGGTTTAGACCTCCTGAAATGTTGTGCTGACAGTCCAACGGTTGCCTTTTCCCACGTCCTTTTCCCAGGTCGGCACATAGACGCTGATGGCGTTCGTTTTCCCAGGGGGAATCCAGGAGAAGGAAAGATGCCCACCCTTTTCCGAGAAAAAATCCGTGATGGCATCTGCTTCAGCCTGGGATCGATTGGAAAATGAGACCTTCCACGATCCCAACTGAGTCCTCAGCCCATCAGGAACGCGCTGTGAATAGCCATCACCGAAGGAAGCCTTGAGGACTCTCGGAGTTACCGTCCGCTTTGCCCCAACGTCAACGGGCCAGGTGAAATCTGCCGGCATGCCTTAACTCCCACTCAGGACGCCGCCGGGGCGCCGCTCTCTGCTCATCACCTTAAAAACCGTACTTTCGGCCACGTTTTTCATCATGGGCATCAGCGTTGTTGCAAGGGCCTTTGCATCTTTTTCCCCATCCCCAGTGCCCTGCATGGTGATGTTGTATTCCTGGACGATGGTCACGCCCGCGCTCTGATTTCCCGATGCCCTAACGCCAAGGCGGCCGGAACCATCCCTGGCCAGCGGCATGATCGCCTCCGGACCTGCTTCCCCCATTACGCCGATGTTGAAAGAAGTCGGGCGATCCACCACCTGATTGCTGAAAGCGGCTCCATTAGCGAATGCGAGAACATGCCCGCTGTTGAAGACATTTCCGTTGGCTGAAAAAAGGCCTTGAACCCAGTTCCCAATCGACGAGGCAATTCCTGACATTCCCCCCGCATCCTTGATTGCGCCAAGTACTTTTGTCTCCGCTTCCCTGACTTGCATTCGGATCAAGTCGTCGATGACGCTGTCGGCGAAGCTCCTGAAGTCGAGCTTCCCCTGGCGGACGAATTTGACGGCAGCGTCCTCCATCCCTTGAAAGGCGCTTGTCCAGGCTCTCTGGCTCTGGGATGCAACATCACGGACCTGGTCCAGGTAGGACGTCAGCGCCCTGTCGGCGCCGGTTTCCCAGGCTGCATTGGCCGCATAACGTGCCTGGATTTCCGCCTCCAGGGCTGCCAACGTTCCAGCCGCCTGGTCTTCAGCTGCCTGCTGATATTTCTTCAGCTCCTCCGGGGCATGCCGCAAAGCCTCGTTCTTCTCGAGCTGGGCCTGGCGCTCCTGCAGGTCGAGCTGCACCTTCTCCTTGGCCTTCGCCAGTTCCTGGTCGATGAGGGAAAGATTTTCCCGGCGCCAGGCCGCCGCGCTGGCCAGCGTCTTGTCGTCGGCCGTCTGCCAGTCCTTGGAGGCATTACTGCCGGCCGCCCGGGCCTTGGCCTCATACTCTGCGGTCCCCTTCGCTACCTCGGCAGAGATCCCGGTTGCCAGCCGGGCCCGGAGGGCATCGATCTCGCCCTGGTACCGAGCCACCTCTGAATCGCGGCCAGGGCCAATGGAGGCACGTTGGCGAGCCTGCAAAATGGCGATCTGGGTCTCTGCCAGATGCCGCTCGCCAGCTTCCACCAAGGTCCAGTAGTCCCGGTAATCGACCGATGACTCTTCAAGGGCCCGTTTGATGGTGTCCTTATATTCGTCGTTCCAGGCTTTCAGGGAGGCCTGTCGTGCGTCCAGCTGGGCCGAGGTCAGGGCTGCTGCATCCTTGGCCTCCGGCAGGCTGGCCAGCGCCTGCTGCTGCTCACGAATCAGAGCAGCCCGGGCTGCCTGGTAGTTCCGGGTTACCGTCGGCTGGTCCTCGGAGCTGCTGGCCTTGAGCTTCGCCTGGTAGGCCTTGTCCAGTCGGACCAGGGCCTCGCCGTGTTCTTTGACCAGCTTCTCCCGCCACTTAAGGTCGTGGGTCAGCTTGTCTAGGGCGCTCGGATCGGAGAGGGCGGCTGTACTGTTCTTCCCGGCTTCTGCAGCGGCAGACTGCGCCGCCTGGGCGGCCTGCTGGGCATAGACCAGGGTGTCCTGCAGGTTGCCGATCTTTTCCTTCAGCCGGCCAATGGCGTCGGCGTCACCGCCCTTTTGCTCCAGCTCGTCCAGCTGGTTCTGCAGAGTGGACACCTGGGCCCGAATTGCCGCCACATGCCTGTCCTCGGGCACCTTGCCCTGAGCAATGGCATCCTGGGCCTTTTTGACCTGCCAGGTCTGCTTCTCCAGCTCACGCGCCGCCGAGGCGGAGTTGTAGAACCAGGTGGCCAACGCTGTCAGGCCGAGGATGGTGGCTCCGATCGGGCCACCCAGGGCCGCCAGGGCGCCAGAGGCAAGCCCCGCAGCTGCAGCCTTGGCCCGACCAGCAAAACTGGCAGCCGTAGCGGCGGCTGCATAGCGACCGGAGGCCGCTGTGGTCGCTGCACTGGCCGTGGCCAAGGCCGCCTCGGCTGCAGCCAACTCCCGGGTCACCTGAGCCTGGAATTTGCCCAGAGCCGCCAGATCGGTCATGGCGGCGCTCTTGGCCACCAGGGCGGCGCGGGAGGCGGCCAGGGCAGCAGAGTAGACGCCGATCCCCTCAGTCGCGGCCAGGGTGGCCTCCGCCGACCGCAGGGTGGCCACTGCATGTTCCCGCTCTGCGGTAACCGTGCCGACGATGGTCCGAATCCGGGCCAGTTCTACGGCGGCCTGGGCCTCACTGGAGCGGGCAGACTCCAGCATGGCCATCGACCGCTGCCGCTCGGCCTCGACGGATCCGAGCATGACCGCCCGGCCGTCGGCCACCGCCATGTGGTACTGGAGCGTTGCTGCAGCAGCCCGGCCGTGTTCCTCGAGGAGAGGACCAAGCCTGGCCGACGCCTTCCAGGCCAGCCAGGCGGCGGCCAGGGAGGTGGCCGTCCCGCTCATATCCTGCAGGGTGCTTCCCAGGGCCCGGGCTTCAGGCTCCAGCCCGCGGATGGCTTCAGCGCCGGCAGTGATAGCGGAAGCAATGCCTCCACCGGAGGGCTGACCATCAACCCCGTTGGCCAGGGCTCCCATGATGATGGTCATGCTGTTCTTCACAGCCTGGCTGGCCTGGTCGAAGGTCGGCGGAATCGTTGCAGCCTTGGCCTTCAGGCGGTCAACCGAAGCCAGAACTGCATTGCCGAATACCTCCGAGGTCAGTTTCCCATCGCTGGCCATCTGCTTCAGCCGGCCAGTGGCCACACCCAGCTCCTTCGCCACCTCACGCATCAGGGGCGGCGCCGCTTCCATCAGGGAGCGGAACTCGTCGCCCTGCACAACACCAGAGCCAAGCGCCTGGGAGAACTGCAGCAGGACGGCATTGGTTTCCTGGGTGGTGGCGCCACTGACCTTCAGCGAAGCCATCAGGCCATCCATCATCCGCAGGGTGGTCTGGGTGGTTCCGCCCAACTGGCTGATGGCCGGATTCAGGCGGGAAAAGGAGTTGGAGGTGTCGCCGAGCTGGGCCCCGTAGTTGGCCGCCAGTTCCGAGATCCCGGCAATGGCCTTGTGATAGGAAGCCAGCCCATCGGTGGCGTCCCGTACCCGGGCCTCGATGGAGCGGATCGCCGAGACCTGCTCGATGGCCCAGCGGGATGCCTCCAGGGCTTTGGTGGCCGTGACGTAGCCCAGAGCTGCGAGTTTGGCCTCTTCCAGCTGCTGGGAGATGGAGCGGACGCCCTTGGCCGCACTGGTGAAGCCACCGGAGGCAGCCTCACCGGCCCGCTTGGCCTCGGCGGAAAACTGGCGAAACTGCTCCCGACTGGCGGTAACCCCGCCCTCGACGGCCTTGCCGTCCCAGGTCAGCTTAATTCCGAATTGCAGATCGCCGCTCATTGGCTATACTTGTGTCATGTGGAAAAACTGGTTTAAGCCTTGCGCCATCGGCGCCCTGATCGTTCTGTCCTTGCTGGGCGGAGGGTTCTGGCTTGTCGGCGCTGCCGGCAGCGGTGTCCTGCTGCCGGTTTTGCTTCTCCTCATCCTCCTTACTCCTCGCCGTTCTCTCCGCTGAGTTCTGTTAGGGTGGTGTCCTCCATCACCTTCAATCCCTCGAATATTCCCGCCCATGCTTTCCGGCGGATGCCACGCAGGGTCAGAGCGGCCGTCACCTGGTTGAGATCCAGGGCCTGACGTACTGCATCGAACGCGGTCACTACCACCCGCCAGCGGGGCCAGACATCCCGCCAGATCTGAACCGTCTCCCAGTTGCAGGCAAAGACCCGGAAGGGTTGATCATCCGGGGGCTCCTCCAACACAGACTGGGAAAGACCCATACGGCTCAGGTCCTCGTCTACTTCGTCGGTGCCGCTTCCGCCGGTGAGTCCAAGCCAGTGGCGGGCGGCACCTCGTAGTTTCCCAGGCGGGCACCCACGCGGACCTCGTTGATTGCAGTCCAGAGGCCGGCCGACAACGGGCCGCCGAAAGGCCCTTTCACCTGGGCGGCCAGCGTTTCCTGACTGAAGGGCACCACCTCGCCCTTGGCATCACGCACTTCCTCGCCCCAGTCGAAGACCACCTTGGCGAAGAGGTCGGCGTTCTCCGCCAGAATCTCCTTCATGGGCCGGCGGACAGCAGCGGCTTTGGCATCAACAGCCTCATCCTGGGGAAGCTTCTTGGCAGTGCTGCCCAGCTCGTCGAACTCATCCTCGGAAAGCACCCGGATCAACGCCGAGAACTGGTGGATCTCAAAGCGGCCGCCCTGGGCGGGTACCCGGACTTGCACAGGCCACCAGACCTTGGGTTGAGGATCGATGACGAAGGCGGGGAAAGAGGGTTTCTGGTTTTCCATGGTGGTATCAGTCGAAGGTGAGGGTCAGTTCGTCGTTGCCGACGAGGGGAGTCAGGCGCAGCGCCAGGCTCATGGTGGTCACACCGTTTTTCTCGCCGTAGGTCGGGTTCTTCACCTGGACGCCTGGGGCGGCAACCTTCACCCGCAGGCCGGCTGCGGTGCCATGGGTCAGGGCCAGGGCGCCCTTGGTCACTTCCTGCACTGCCAGGAAGTAGTCCTTTTCCGCCTGCCGCGGCGCCTGGATGACTGCGGAACCTTCGGGGGCCCGGTCGGTGATCAGCACGTCCTCGACGCCGATCACGTCGTCCCGATGCACCACCTGGTTGCCCAGGTTGAGGCTCAGGTCATACATGGCGGTGGCGAAGCCATGCAGAGAGAAGCCAGCGGTCCAGGCATTGGTGACCGGCCGGCCTTGCTTCCACTTGCTCATGTCCGTGGCCGGCAGGGCCGCATCGCTCACCGGGACGAACAGGCCAGTGAAGTCAAACTTGGCCTTGGCCAGGGCCTTCGGGGTGAAGGAGAAGGAGACCGTGCCCCGGGAACACAGCATCTTGTGCAGGACGCCGTCCACGTTGATGTACTGGGTCAGGGACTCCTGACCTTCGGAGACCAGGTTGTAGGTGACGCTGGTATCGGGATCCGTCACTTCCGCAAAGCCGCAGCCCCGGAGCAGCGGGCCGATGGCCGGCGCCAGGCCGGCGGTACCGGAGCCCTGCAGGGAGACTTCGTAGGAAAGCTTCACCCGGCGGGAAACGGGAATCTCCTCGGAGTGGCCGAGGAAGGGGCGGGCCACGTCGTCCTGCACGTAGTCGCCCTCGAGGGGGGTCAGGGAAACGTTGCGGGCTTCGATGGCATCAGCTGCGGTCGGAGCGGCTTCGGTGCCGGATGTGGCTTCGATCTTGGCCAGGATGGCCTTCTTCTTCCACAGGCGAGGCTGGGGGATGGGCATGGTTCAGGCTCCTACTTCTTCTTGGCCTGGGCCGGAGCGGCCTGGCCTTGGGGGTCAGAGGCGGGGGCGGAAGAACTGCCCGCCCCCAGTTGGTCGGCCGGCACGGCATCCCGGCGTTCCAGGGTGCCGTCCTTGGCCCGGACATAGCGTCCGCCGACCGTAGGCCGTTGAGGCGGAGTGGTTTCAGGGGGGATCACTTGCGCTCCTTCACAGATAAATACGGGTGTAGAGGGCCGTCTCGGCCCGGTTGCAGAGGACCCCGCAGAACATCACTGGGCCGCTATCCAGAAGCTGCAGGCCGGCTGCAGCCTCCTGGCCGGGCTCGGCCTCGATGACGGTCGTCACCACCACGCCGCCCAGGGTTTCGTCTTCCCGGAACGCCTGGCGGGCGGCCTCGATTACTTCATCCAGGGACTTCTCTGAGGCGCTGGCGTCCTCGAGGGCACGGAAAATCCGGATGCGCCATTCGTGGGTGGTGGTGAAGCGGCCGAGTGAATCCGATGTTTCCCGGGTCCGGATGCGGCGGACATGGCCGCCCTGTAGCGGCTCGCCCGGGATCTGATACATGGCGCGAAATTCCTTTTCGGACTTGGAAAACCGCTCGTAGTCATTGACCACGCCGATTCCCGGCACTGTCTGCAGCTTGGCCACGATGGCCGCCCGTTGCTGTTCCAGGTCGCTCATGGTCAGCCTCTCAGTCGGTCGCCGATGCGGCGTACGGTGGCCCCGAGCTGGTGCTCCAGGGTGCTGCGGCCGGCGGCGGCTGCCTGGTGGAACATGCCCACGCCCAGGGTGCCGCGATGGGCAATGGCCAACTGGATCCGCCGGGCAGCATCATCGGCCTCGCTGGCTGGTAGCCCCAGCTTGAGTCGGGCCCATTCCTGCAAGGGCTGGATGGGGGCCCAATGGGGGCGACTTCCCAGCTCGACGGCCTCGGCGTAATCCAGGGGGGAGCCGACGGTGCCCAGGACGGTCATTTCCGTAGCCTGAACCCGGCTGAAGATGGACTTGGCCAGGGCGCCGTGGGCACCCCTGGGCGTCCGCTCCTGGGTTTCCCCCTCCAGGTACTGGGTGGCGCCGGTCATGAAGCGGATCAGTTCCTCCCGGGTGACGCCGGGGGCCTGGGACAGGAATCTGTCCAGGCTGGCGGAATCGCTGATCGACATCTGCAGCAGCTGGTCGCTCACAGCCGCCTCCGGGGCATCAGCCAGGGCCGTACTGGTCCCCAGGCGACCTGGGTGCCGGCGGAGGTCTGGGCAGGCTTCTCGCCAAGGCCAAGCAGTTCCTGGTAGCGCTTTTTCTGGGCCCGGGCCCGGGCGGCATACTGCTCACCCTTGCTGCGCCGATCCACGCTGTCGGCCTTGATGGTGGTATCCCCGTCATTGGTATGCAGGTTGGCCAGCTGCTCGAGGAGCAGGCTGGCGGCGTAGGCCGAGACGGCCTCCCGATCACCGGCGGGAATGGTGTCTTCCAGGTCGCTCAGAACATGGGAGATGGAATAGGAGATGCGCACCTGGCGGCCCTGGGGCTGCGCGGTCGCCATCATGATCTTTACCCCATCCGGGGCGGAGTACAGCCAGAAGCCCTGGTCCGGGAGGAATGCCGGGGGGACGAGCCCCACCGGCGCCTCGATGGATTTCAGGTCGGAGACTTCCGGCTCCCATCCGGAGGGAAGCGGCAACATGCTTCCCCCCGGCGCCGTTACGTCTTCCACAGTATTGCGTGGGCGGTCGGCGCTGTAGCGGACCACTGCCTGGGTGATGGCCCGGCCACGCTCCTCCGGGGAAATGCGATCCCCGTCATCCCGTACCAGGTCATCCACCAGGGCCTGCAGGTCCGTCAGCGCCATCTCCGTCCCCTTAGCCGGCCACCACGGACTTGTAGCCGCCGCGGAAGTCCGTCACCGCGCCGCCGTAGATGTGGCGGATCTTGTAGGTGATGGAATCGTTGGCAAACAGGCTGCCGACAGTCGGGTTGTCCTGGACGAAGATTTCCGGCTCTTCATTGCCATCCAGGAAGCCAACTTCGATGCCGGGGATATCCAGCTTGTCGGCCATGGCCACCCAGTCGTTGGCGTCGGTCCAGTACCAGACGGGCACGATGGTCGGCGCCTGGGTCTGGATGAAGCTCTGGTCGTTGCTGGTGCCGCGGTTCTTGAACAGCTCGAAGGCCGCTTCTTCCTGGGCTGCGGACAGCAGCAGGAACTTGGGCGGGATGCCGAGGCGGTCGTTGGAGCCGGCTTCCTGCTGGGCCATCATGGCATTGCGGGCAGCGGACCAGGCGGCGCTGCTGAGGGCCGCGGTACCCAGGTTGCCGTGATCGACGTGGAAGAAGGCTTTGCCGTCGTAGATCGCCGGGTTCTGGCGGAGCATGTCCAGGACGAACTTGGCCAGGGTGCGCTTGGCAGCCCGGGACAGCTTGGTCGGGATCTGGCGGATCAGGCTCACGTCATCGTTGCGCACCATTTCCATGGTGACCCGGGCCAGGCGGCCGGTCTTCGCCGCCTTGTAGGTGGCGGACTCGTCATCGGGAACGCCGCCATCCGCATAGTCAGCACCTTCGGCCACCGCCGGCAGATCGCCGAAGCCGCCCCAGCGGGTACGTTCCTGGGTGCGGAAGTCGGTAAGCGGCACCACGTTGGCCACCAGGCGCCAAACGTCGTACTGGGACTGGGCCCGGTAGTCGGCCAGCATCCGGCGGGTGATGGAATCGCCCAGGGCCAGGGCAAAGGTGGTGCTGTCCATGGCGGCTTCGGCGAAGCGGCCGCCCAGGCTTTCACGCATGCGGGAACGGTCGCAGTCTTCCAGGCGGCCGGTCACACGGCGGTCGCCGGTGATCTCGACGTAGCACTCGCGGAAGGACTGGACGTTGCGGTGGTCCTGGTGGGCCGGGTCGAAGAAGGCGTCCAGCATGCCGGCAATCTGGGCGGAGCGGTCGCCGACCTGAATATCCGGGAACTGATCGACACGTACCCGGCCAGATTCGACGAAGCGGGCCAGGTATTGGCGCTCGGCATCGATGGCCGCGGTCACATCCGCCTCGACGAAGCGCTCACGGGCCGCGAAATCGCGCTGCAGGCGATCCTTTGCCGGTTGGGGCAGAGTGCTGGCAGCGATGACATCACGGGCATTGGCGCGGGCTTCCACCATGCGGATACGCTCTTCGGCCTGGGCGACGGCGTCCAGGGTGGCCGCCGAGTTCTGCTCACTGTTCGCCAGCATCAGGGCTTCCCGGTAGGCCAGCTCGATCTCGTCGTCGGTGGCGGTTTCGGGGTTGAGCTTGGCGTAGGCCTTGGGGTTCTTGGCCTCGACCAGGCGCAACATCTTTTCACGCAGATTCATGTCGGATTCCTCCTGGGATTGGTGATCGGGGGCAGATTCAACGAGTCGAATCAGGCGGCCCCCAGCCCCCGGCTCGACAATCAGATCGACGGAATCCACCTGGGTGATGGACTTGGCTTCCTTCACCCGCTTGCCTTCCAGCATTCGGGAGACGCCGGCGCCCCGGGCGTCGATGGACAGGCCAACCAGGTCGGTTTTACCTTCGGCGATGGCATCCACGATCAGCGCCCGGGTGTGGTCGGGCAGGCCAGGCAGACGGATGTCCGCTTCGATGTGGGCAGGCTCAGTGCCCTTGGCTTCCACGAAGCGAGGGGCTTTGACCCAACCCACCAGCTTGCGCACATCGCGGCCCCCCTTGCCCTTGAGGTGCTCGTCGTCGGACATGGCGTAGATCCGCACACCATCGAACTGAGGCGCGGCTTCCTTGAGCAGGGTTTCGGGGTACAGGACGTTGGAGGAGGACAAACCGGCCCGAATGATCACGGCCTTGAATTCCACGCCAGCGGGCTGGCCTTCAGCTTCCTTCAGCTCGAGGGGGGACGATTCCTTCATGGGTACGAAGGTTTCGATAACTTCGACCGGGTCCTCCAGGCTTACCTGGCCGCCATCCATGGTGTAGCTGTAAGACAGGGTCTTGCCGTCCAGGGTGATCACGACCTTGTCGTCGTAGACGGCTTCCAGCTCAAACCACTTGCGGTCAGCGGGAGACTTGCCGGTGTTGATCTTGGCTTCCAGGGCGACCCGGACCATGCTGATGACCCGCATGTGGTCGGGAGCGGCCTCCTTCAGCGCCATGCCACGCAGGCCGGCCTGGGGAATCATCAGAGGGTCCCTTCCAGCTTCTGGCCGTCGCGGGTCACCACGACAACGCGGGAATCATCGAACACGGAAAAGGCCAGAATCTCCTCGGCGGAGACGGGGGCCTTCTTGGTCTTGCCGGTGGGCTTGCCGTCCTGGCCCAGCTCGGGAACCATCCGGACGACCTTCTTTGCCACTTCGGCCTTGCTGGGGAGAGCCTTGGCTTCTTCAGCCTTGGCGGTGGGAGTTGCGGGGGTGCCCATGGATGCCTCCTGGTTGTGGTTGAACAACGAACAGGAGCCATCCTAGGGATGGGGGCCGGGTGAGGCCGAGTAAAACCTTTTAGGAAAAACAAAGCCCCGGGCAGGGCCGGGGCTTGGGCTGGGACTTTACATCGGCCGATTGCCGGGAGGCAAATTCAGGAGGTCTTCCGCTTCTCCAGGAGCTGCTGCAGGGTCTGTCCTTCGGCGATCTGTGCCTTGTTGGGGTTGAGGCGTATTTCCTGCCTGGAATAGGGCTTCCGGTCGGCCATGGTCGCCCCCCAGTCCCGGACTTTTGGTACCGAAACGCAACCGCAGTTGATCACCTCGCCAGCCGGCGCAGCTGGATCGTGGGGGTGCATCATCTTTATCGGCCCGCCAGCGGTCTGGATCGTAAATGGCTTGTCAGCAGCCACCCGCTGACCATCCGCCAAGTCATGGTTGAGACGGGAGTGAATCTTGCCGCTGCGCCGCCACACCTTGTCCATGGCTACAAGCAAATTTGCCTGCTCCAGGCGCCTCTGGCCGGAGACCGCGAAAGCCGTTCCCAAGCCGGAGCGCACGATGGTCATGGCCCGGGTCCGGGAATCCTCTCCCAGCACGCTACTCACCCTGGTGATGGTCTCGTGGATTCCCTGGGCACCGATCATGGTGAGGCCCAGCTCCTGGTTGATCTTGGACAGCGCCTGGACGCTGATGTCGCGGATCCGCTCTGTCTGAAAACTGCGGATTGCCGTCAGCAGCTGGCCGTCGAGCATGGGCAGCTGCAGGGCAATGCCGGCGGCGCCGAACGGGTCCAGGATGAAACTCTCGCCGACGGACCAGGCATCTCGGGTTGCGCTGGCCATCACGCTGGCGCCAGCATCACCCAGTTCCGCCAGCACCTGGCTGATCTGCCGCTGCAGCTGGTCCAGATGCCATTGCTGGTAGTCGCTCGGCGCCCCTGCCAGGATGATCTGGACACGCTGCAGGGCGACCTGCAGCAGGCGATCCAGTTCATCCCGGGTGGAGGTCATCAGCCGGGTACGCTCTTCCAGGATGCTGTTTTGCGCCCTGGAAAAAGCCCTTTCTTCCTTACGCATCACCAGTCCCGGTCTTCGGCGTCGTGAAGACATCCCCTTCTTTCAGTCCTGCAGCAGCTTTCAGGGCATCGGCCAGTTCCGCCTCCACGTCAATCTCCACCCCAAGACGGCCGGCGATGGCAGCAATCATCCGAAGCGCCGTCTTCCGGGTGATATAGCCCTTCTCCACAGCCATGGCTACGCCAACCACAACCTGCTGCAGAGCAGATGCGTACTTGGTGGTATCCCGGGCCGTCATTTCCGGGAACATGGCTTCTACCTGGTAGGCCTCGTCCCCCAAGTCTGGCTCTTGTTTTGACTCGGCCCATTCCTTCTGGCGCAGGACGTACAGGCCAATGCTCTCAAGCATGAACTTGACGACCTGCTGGCGCATGGAGAACACCTTGAAGGTCGGCTCACCCATCTCTGCAGCTGCGGCCCGGTTCACGTCTCCGCCGCCGCCGAACCAGTGCTCGGGGATGGTGCCTCCGCCCAGGACATGGTTCCTCAGCAACCGGGCCCCTTCGGCCGAATCGGCCGCGTTTAGGTTGGGAGACACGGCAGTCCATTTCTCGGAATCGTTGTGCACCCTGACGCTGCCAGGACTTGGCGGATGGATTTCCCGGGACCGCCGGGTAACCTCGTCCGGATTGGCCCCCTTCAGCTCCACGTCCCAGACGAAAGCCCGCAGGAACTTGTTGCGGTCCATCTCGCCGAACAGATACTCCTCGTATCCATCCACCCAATCAGCTCCGGCCAGCAGATCAGAGCGCCCCCGGCGTCCGTTGGACAGGTCATTGACCGTGAAGAAGAAGGCTTCGCCATCCGCGAAGGTCTGGCGAATCTCCTGGGTGCGGGAGGTAAAGACATCCTCCGGGCCATTGACGATCACACGGTAGCGCCGGGCCTGGCCCTTCCTGTCTTTGACGGTGACGATCCCGATGGGCTGTTCCGGGTTGTCGGGGTCGGTGACCACCGTAGCGATCAGGGCCGGGTCCAGGTAGCCGAGACGAACCTCACCGCTTACCTCATTGACGAAGGCGGGATAGCACTGCTCGCCGTAGAGAGCGAGTTCACGGACCTTCTTCGGGAGCTTGAGGCTCATCTGGTTGATGGGGTCACGCCAGAACAGATCCAGCACCTTCTGGCTGTCCTTGTCCTTGCAGCTCAAACGAACGCCCTCTGCCAGAAGGTAGGCCAACGGGAGTTCGATCAGGCGGTTTGCCAGAAGATTGCTTTCCCACAGGTACAACGCCACCTTGCGCATCCGCTCCTGGGTCATGGGCGCCAGATCCCGGGAGGTATCGCCGCTCAGGCGGCGCCACTGGTCTTCATCGTCGTCGATGGTGTTGCCGGCCGCCTCCCGGAACTGCTCTTCCCTGTCCTCTCCCTGGGGAGCCTGGCCGCTCAAAACGGCGAACATCCGCGATACGAGGTTCTTCAATTCCATCTTTGTGGCCCTGAAAAGGTTTTATAAAGCTTTATGAAGCGGAGAACGCGGCGAAGCCCTACCCATGGGCCTAGCCACGCCGGAAAATGCGATTGGAGCCCCGTACGCCGGAGAGACCAATGCCGACCTTCGGCGCCATCCTGGAGGGGCGGTAGACGTCCTCGGACGATTCCACCGTAGCGCCGGCCGGCGGCTGCCCTTCCTGCCGGGTTGCCGCCCAGGCCAGCAGACCGGCTACCGCTGAGTCACCATGGCGATACTGTCCATCAGAGCCCTTGTCCCTGCCGTCATCCACTCCAGGGCGTCCATTGGTCAGGACCACCCGCCGATGGTCGGCGATGATGTCTTCGCTGGCCGGCACCAGGATCGCCTTGTCCTCATAGGCATTGCGATAGGGCGGAAAGTTGGCGGCATACCAGGCGGCTGTCAGCATCACGCACTCAACCCGGTTCGGGCCGTACTTCTGCAGCGCTGCCTCGGCGTGTGACTGGCCGTTGCCTCGGGCATCGAACTTGGAGTGATGAAACAAGGGCAGCTCATCCATGATGAAGAACAGGATCAGCTGCTGTACGTCGAATGGGATGCAACGCAATTCCAGGGTGAAGCCGGTTTTCCAGCGCTGGGCACTCTCCTCCTGCAGGACCCAAATCACTGAAAGGTCACCTGTTCGGCCGAAGTCCTGACCCAACACGGTGCGCTTATCGGTGGGCAGGCTGTCGATCACCGGCTTCAGGTTATCGGCAATCCAGGTCCTGGCTTCGTCGATGCGGCGATCATCGAGCACCCACTCGAGAGGCTTGGAGAAGCGCAGCACCGGAATGCCTTCGCTCTGGCAGCGTTCAATGAGGGTTCGGGAGAAGTAGGCCCCGGAGCCGGCCTTGGGAATGCAGAACAGTTCTTCGTCCGCACCCTCGCCGTACTGGGCCACCAGGTCGGCCCGGAACTTGGCCTCGGCCTCGGGCGACCATTTCATCCCCCGCACCAGGCAGACCCGTTTGTAGAAGCCTTCGGCCAGGGCATCGTCCAGGGTGGTCCGGTGCAGACTGAAAGGGCGCTTGCCGGCCTTGATTTCCCGCACCAGTTGGTTGAACTCGTTCTCTTCCCCGTTGTGGGTGCTGACGATGTCCACGCGCCCGCCCCACATGAGGAAGGCCAGGGCGGCCTTGATCAGTTCCTTCAGGTTGTTGTGGAAGGCGGCTTCATCAATACGGGCATGGCCCTGGCGGCCCCGGAAGTTGTGGGGGTTGGAGGACAGCGCCTCAATCTTGAAACCGCTGGCGAACTGGATGCGGTAGCGGATGATGTCGCGCCGCTCGTTCTCGATGACCACGCTTTCCAGGCCCACGTCGATGGCCGAGGCAGCCAGACCGTAGGCCCGGGCGAAGAAGGCGCAGTCGCCGATGAACTCGGCGGCCATGGGCAGGTTGTAGCCGACATAGAACTGATCCATGCCGTTTTGCTCTGCTGCCTCCAGGGCGGCCTCCGCCGCCATGCCGCCCCAGGTCCAGCCGATACGTCGACTCTTCTCGCCGACACGCACCGGGGCGGTGTCCTGGTGCCAGCGTACCTGGTAGGGCAGAAGGATGTAGGGCACCTGCTCCAGGCTCATGTTCTTGGGAATGCGCTCCTTCTGAATCTCCTCGACGAGATCCAGGCATTCCTTTTTCTGCTGCTCATTCATCGAGGTTGATCCCCAGGATGAGCGCCCGGATCTGGCCGGCCTGGTCGGCAGTGAGCCCCCCCTGGCGGGCCAGGTTCTCTGCCTTCTTCGCGGCCTCTGCCGTCATTGTGGCCAGCCGCGCCCGGGCCTCCACCTGGTACTTCTTCAGATTCACGCTGGCCCGGGAGAGCGTGGCGATGTTCTTGGCCGCCGTGGAGAGCAGCTTGACCCGCTGTTCCGGCTTAATGGACTCGTCGGTGGCTTCCTGCAGATTGACCAGGGTCTCGAACAGCTCGGTCTGCACCAGGGCGATCACAGCCTCGGAGCGGGCATCCTGGTCGTCGGCCGCCCCTTCGGTCAGCAGGCGGGCGGCTTCGGTACTGGCCTTGATGGCCGCCAGGCGGCGCTGCAGGGGCTGGCCGTAGCGGTGGATGGCGCTCCTGCTGATCTGGTAGCCCTTCTCCTGCAAGGTCGCTTCCAGGGCCTCGTACTGGGAAAAGTTCTTTTCCATTAGGGCCGACACCAGCCAGGCCTTCACCTCCGGCGGCAGGGCTTCGACGCTGCTGCGCTTGGCCATGTCAGACCCAGTACTTCTCGGGCCGGGCAATCCCGGGCTCGACTTCCACGGTGTACTCGGCCACGTCGGTGCCGACGCGGGTCAGATCGGCCCACCAGCGGCCGGATGGTTCCTTGCGCAGTTTCACCAGCTCCCGGTCCTCCAGGTAGTCGAGCTGCTGGCGGACTTCCAGGGGCGTTACGTCCGGATAGATGGCCCGCATGGTCATCTGGACCACGTCTTCACACACCGGCTCCGGCCGGGCGTTGTAGAGGGCAAGGATCAGGTACCAGCGCAGGCCCTCGCGCCGCACCTTGGCTTGATCAATTTTCATTGGGGGTCTCCCTTGCGCTGTGCGTTGTGTATCGAATCCAGTTTGGCTTCGATGATGGTTTGGTTACGGACGTAATCCTCGCGGCGGACGTACAGGTTCGGCAGCTCGGCCTTCAAGTCCAACAGCTCGCGCTCTACGCGGCGCCATTCCCTGCCCTCTTCCTTTAGCGTCTTTTCCAGGTCTGTGAATCTGGAGTCCCAGTGCCCCATGCCTTCAACACGTGCCTTTTCCTGGGTGGTAAAGCGTTCATCCAGCAGGGTCTTCTGGGCTGTATGCCGCTCATCCAGCCGTTTGTTGAATTGCCAGAGAAGTACTTTGCCGAAGGTGTAGAGCAGCCCCAGGAAGGAGATAGTCACGTAGATGAGGTGCCACAGTTCAAACTGGATGGGCATGGTCTTTCTCAGTAGTGGTGTCGGTTCAGTGCATCGTCCAGTTCGGCCTGGCAATGCACACAGGTCTGGCAGCCGGGGGATGCCTCCCGGCGTTCCTGGGGAATCGGGTCATGGCAGACGGCGCAGCGCTTGGCAGAGGGAGTGGCGGCCTGAGCTTCCATCATCTGGTGGTGGGCCTGCCAGGCAGCCTGCCGCTCGGCCTGCTCCAGTTCGCTGGCCTGATCGAAGGCGCGCTTACTCATCACCCCGGAGTTCCTTGTTGGTCTTCTCGATCCACTCCACCAGTCCCTTCAGCCGCTCCCTGGCCAGGTGATACAGGCCCGCCGAGATCACGTGGTTCTCCGTCAGATCGTCCAGGTGGTTGCTGGTCGGCTCTGGTAGCTGCTCCGGCGGTAACGTCGTCAGGCTGGCCGGCGGGATCAGCCGGGGCGCCATGGTTGGCTGACCGCCAGCGGCGCATGCCGTCAGCGTCAAGGCGACAATCAGGAGGGGAAGGATTCTCTTTGACATGGGCGCGGCCCTCGGTGACCAGGCGCTGGGTGTGTTTGGCCTGCTTGGTTTCGGACTGGATGGTTTTGACCTCGACCTGGTGGCCGACTTCAGCAGCCTTGTCGTGGCGCTCGATGGCGGCCTCCTGGGCGCCGACCTTGCCGGCCTGGCACTGGGTATCCCCGGCCGAATCGCCCCACAGGTAGCCGGCGCCGATCCCGAGCAGGAAGGCCAGGAGGACATAAGCGAGACGGCGGATCACCAGGCACCTCCCATGCAGCGGTTGTACTCGGACTGGCGACGCTTGGTCAGACCAGGAATCCGAACCAGGGGGCACTCCCACTTGCCCGTTTTTGGGTTCTGCACCCTGGGCTTGGTGCAATCGCGGAACTTGTCGAAATCCAGGATGGTCAGGCAGGCCGCTTCATACTCCTCCCGCTCCAGCTTTCCGGGGATGGACGAATCGCAGACCGCTCCGGCGCCAACGTTGTAGGCCAGGCTGACGTAGGCGTCGTATTCGTGCTGGAACAGCTTGGCGTTGACGCAGCCCTTGAGGGTCTGCTCCTTCATTACCACGTCGCGGACCATCATGTTTAGGCCAACTGGCGGAGTTACCTTGGTGCCCAACGGAACAGGAGAGCCATCCGGCATGGTGGTACTGCCGTAAGCAACGGTGACCTTGTCGCCCGGCACGGGGGGCTTGGCGGTGCCAATCCATCCCTCCGATGTAGCGAGAGTGCCGAGGCCGAGTGCAGAGAAGCTCAGGGCGGCGATGGTGATGCGGTTAATCTCCATGGTCATGATCTCCTGCTTCATAGTCCGCAATGGACTTGTGCATCAGGTGAAGCAGACTCAGCCACAGGATGACCAGTAGGACGCAGATACCGATCAGGGCATAGAGACCCAAAGAAGGGGATTCGCTCATTGCCGTTCTTCCAGGTGCGCAGCCATGGGAGCCATGCGGCCCGACTGCCATGCAGTCACATCAAAGGGAGAGGTTCCAAGCAGCTCGCTGGCGAGATCATCGGGGCCGACGATACGCAGGCTCGGATAGGACTTCTTCAAGCCCATGGCCATGGCTTTCAAGCCATCCCACTGGGCAGCAGAAAAGCGCTCACTGCCGATCAGGCACAGGCCTAAGCTTTGCTCGTCATGGCCATTGGTATGGGCGCCCACTTCACGCTCGGCACGGCCGGTAACAATGTCCCCGTTGCGGTAGAGCAGGTAGTGGTAGCCGATGGCGGCCAAATCTGGATTGAAGCGCTCGCGGTCCGCGTGGAGGCGACGCAGGCCCTGGGCCTGGTGCTGGCGGTCGAGGACCTGGACGGGGGAGAGGGATCCGGGCGTGCCGGGAGACGCCCGGTACAGATGGTCACTGTCGGGCGTCCGGCTGCAATGGATGATCAGGAGGGTGATGGGACGCATGCGCGCAGTTTCGCGCGCGTGCGAGAGAGGTCTGGACTAAAAGATTTTATTAATTTCCGGAGGGCTCAAGCGTATAGATGCTAGCGCTTCGCTTTCTGCTTTTCCGGCTTCGGAGGAGCCCAAACCAGGGGCCTGCATTCATCTGAGCCAGAGGCCCAAACGTCCGATGGTGTGCAACGCAGACTTTCGCCAGAGGGTGACTGGATGACATAACCCTCTGAGTATTTCCGCTCACCAGCGATGCAGTACTTTGCACGCTCGTCGTCACAAGAAACTGCATGATCGGCAGCGATAGCCTGCAGTCCGGAAAAAACGGCAATGGCTACGAATACTACCTTCTTCATTTTCACTCTCCACTCAATTGGGTTTAAGCACGATACATATCTTCGAGCATGGGCTGCAAACGCAAAGCAATGCGATAGGGTCTATAGAACGCAAAGAAGAGCCATGTCGAAAACAGCAGGTTGGAGGCAATGATGGCCAGAAGGAGCGTGCTCTGTAGCGGCGGAATGTTCTTGGTGACGAAAATTTCCATCACCGGCCAGCTCATCAGCAGCATGAAGAACGAGAGGAAGGAACCCACCCAGACAGACCATTTCCGCGGCGATGCATACAGCCGGTTGTCTCGATAGGTCAGGTCCTGCTGATTCCACACCTCAGCCACTTTCACATGGGTTATCGGATAGTTGGTGAATAGCTTCGTCAGCTCTATCCGCTCCATCCTTGACGCCCGCATCTTCGTCTTGCGCAGAAACTCATCATATTGCCGCTGCTCCTCGAGCATGACTTGATGCCAGATGGCCGCTTCGTCGGGTGCCCTCGGCGAAGAATTCTGCTCGGTCACTATCGGTACGTCTCCCTCTGATTCTCTCGTTTGACCGTTGTTGATCGTCAAATCAACCCGCGCGGCATGTATGAACTGTCCGACCGCCTCATGGAAGTGAATGCTGCCGGCCTGGTTGTTCATTTCTTCTTGCGCCCCACGTTCACCGTAATCGGCTTCTCAATGGCCAGATTGCCTTCTACGTTGGTCACCGGCCCAACGTCACCATGGAAGACGAATCGCTGGGAGGCTGTGCCGCTGCTTCCTGCCTTCAATGCCCCAATTGCTGCTGCCTTCACGCTGAGAGAGGCTCCCCTGAACAAGGAGAGCAGCTCCCGCTCGTCAGGAGTCAGGGCCATGTCCGAGCGAATGCCGGTGACGATGTACTGAATATCTGCACCAATCGCCGCAATCCCTGCCAAATAGTCCGAATCTGGAGAACGTTCACCAGATTCGTAGTTTCCCTGGCTCTTTCTATGAGCCCCTCCTGCCGATGCAAAGTCGGCCTGACTCAATTTGAGTCTAGTCCGTTCTTCTTTCAGCCTCTCAGCAATGCCCATAAAAATATCCACGCGAATGTTGACTGTGGATACGTTTGTATCCATAATTAATTCACACCGTCCGACACAGACGGCAAGAAACACACACCAATCACAGCGTAGCAACCCCGATCAAAAGGAGCTTCACCATGAGCCTACGTACTGCGGAAGACGTCCGTGCTGAACTCAAGCGCAAGGGCGTCTCCATTGCTTCCTGGGCCGTCGCCAATGGCTTCTCGGCCAACATGGTTTTTGAGGTCCTGTCCGGCCGAAAGAAGTGCCTGCGGGGTCAGGCCCACAACATTGCCGTCAAGCTTGGCCTGAAGGAAGGTGAAATCTGTACCAACCCCGGCCACGCCCTCGAACGCCGCGCTGCCTGAGGCTGCCATGGTCAAAACCGACAGCCAAGCCAAACAGCGACGGATCCAGGCCATTCGTTCTAAGGGGGAGGCTCTGCGTCAGTTTGTACAGCGCGAATGCCCCACCTTCTTACCAATACCTCCGGATCGTCTGCAACCAGGATCGACAGCATCCTCTGGATCAGCACGTCTTGATACGAGCCAGATTCAACCTCTGTCCTTTCCCGAAGATCAAGCAGCAAGCGGGCGTATTCCTCTGTGTCCAGGCGGCCATCCTTCCCCAGCGCAATCACCAGCACCTGGAGCATGGACATCAGAGCCTCAACAGACTCCAGCATGAATTCTTCGGTTTCCTCTTGATTCATCACCAACCTTTCAATGCCTGAGGCTTCCGTGAAACCCCTTTACTACACCCGCCGATTGACCGGCTGGCAGTGCGTCTATGGCTTGCGTCTGGACCTTTACCGGCATGGCTACAAGCTGCAGTACGAACTGGGCTGCCTTGATGCACCGACTTCCCTCCCCGGTGGGTCGATCATCGACGTTGAAGAAACCAGCACGGATCGCTGGGCTCATGAATCAAATTCACTCAGAGATGAATGACATGGCAGTCATCTCCCCTCAATACGACGACTTCGGCTTTCGCCAGAACCTCCCCGTCATTGGCGGAGATTTCGCGCAGTTTCAAGCTGATCAGCAACGTCTCTCAGCACCTGTCGGGCCCGAAAAAGCATTGGCCCTTCCGTCTTATGAGGAAGCCCGCCGCGCCGAAGTGAAGCCACAAAACGGGGGCCATCAATGAGCTGCGCATCCTCCAGGGTGGCCACCAACCTCAGCACGACGCGGGACAAGCCTTCGATTCGGCCGGCCAGTTCATTGAATTCCAGTTCGTTCATGGCGATTTCTCGGGTTGGGTCTGACACCCCGAAATTTAGCCGTGTGAAACCGCTTTGCATATTAGCAAAACGGCAATTTTTTTGTCGTCATCCGCTTAACGGAGGCTCCAATGCCTAAGCGCAATTGGAAGATCGTCCTTCCCCTCTCTCTTCCCCATGCAATGGAGCTGTGCCTGGACTACGCCAGGGAGAAGCAGAACCGCTCCATCGACCGGGTCGCGGACCTTATGGGCCTGTCCAACAAGTGGCGCCTCTACAAGTGGATCGCCGAAGGAAACCTTCCTTCCAATCTGATCCGGCCCTTTGAGCATGCCTGCGGAATCGACTTCGTCACCCGCTACCTGGCTTATTCGGCCCACCGCCTCCTCATCGACATCCCCACCGGCAAGCCGGCCGGCAGCGGCGACATTCAGGCCCTGCAGGAAGCCACCAATGCAGCAGTAGGGGCCCTCATCAACTTCGCCAGCGGCAAGGCCGATGCCCCGGAGGTCCTGGCCACCGTCACCACGGCCATGGAGGCCTTTGCCTGGCACCGCATCAACGTCGAAAAGCATTCCCAACCTGAATTGGACCTCACGCAATGAGCGACCGCTACCGCAACGAAGCCCAGCAGCGCCTGTGCAAGGTGATCTGCCTGCTGGCGGGGAACGAGTTCAACGGCCTGGCACCCGGCGAAATCGCCAAGGCCCTGTCCGTCAGTCCGGCCAACATCACCCGCGACCTGGCCAACCTGAAGGAAGCCGGCCTCGCCGAGCAGCTGCCCGACACCGGCCGCTGGCGCCTGGGCCCCAAGCTGGTCCAGATCGGACTGGCCTTCACGGCCCACCTGGACAAGGCCCGCAGCCGCCTGGAAGAAATGACCAACCGCTACACCCGCCAACCCTGACAAGGAGAAGAACATGGCCCGCAAAAAGGCAGAAGCCGCCCAGGCAAACATTCCGGAAGGTCTTCCTCCCGCCCACGCAGTATCACTGGCCGAAGAGCAGCTGGTGAAATCCATGCAAGACGGCTACACCGATGACCGCGACCTGATGAATCAGCTGATGGGTCAGATTCAAATGGCCCGGGCGTTCTCCAAATTCACCGACGTCGTTGGTTTTACCAAACTCCAGTACATCAAGGAAAACAAGCTGTATCGGGCCTTGGCAGGGGTTAAGGGCCGCGATCAGGATGGGAACGAAATCACCGACGTCGGTACTTGGGATGGCTTTTGCCGGGCCATTGGCTCCAGTCAGCAAAAGGTCGATGAAGACCTCCTCAACATCCGCACCTTCGGCGAAGAAGCCATGCAGCAGCTGTCCTCCGTCGGCGCCGGTTACCGTGACCTGCGCAAGCTTCGGGCTCTGCCCGCGGATGAGCGGTCCAATTTGCTGGAAAGCCCTGAACTGAAGCAGGCCCTGGCCGAGGGCGACAAGGACACCCTGCGGGAGCTGATCGAGGACATGGCCATCTCCCATGCCAAGAAGGAAGCCGCCCTCCAGGTTCGGCTGAATGAGCTGGAGGCCGATCAGGAGGCCAATGACCGGGTTATCCAGGAGAAGAACAAGAAGCTGGACGACCTCGCCAAAAAGCTGAAGAAGTTGGAAACATCCTCCGCCCCCTGGCCGGAGAAGGTTCATGCCTTGAAGGATGAGATCGGCCAGATCGGCAACGTCGCTGACGAGTGCATGGGCAAGGTTGCCGTACTCCTGGCAGCTACTACGGCCATGACCGACGAAATGGACGAAGAAGGCATCAAGGCAGCCGAGTCGGTGATCCTGCGCCTGGATGAAACGGTAGCCCGCCTGTGCAACCTTGCCGCCTCCCTGCGCAACGAGTTCGAGCTGAACCTCAGCAGCTACATCGCCGAGGTCCGCAGCCATCAACTGGAAGCCGCCTGAGAGGCCCACCATGGCGATCCAGCCCTCCATCCGCGACTACCTGGAAGGGGTTGCCCGGCGCCTTGATGCGGCGCCTCACGGCGGCACCGGCACCATCATCACCGAGGCCACCAGTTTCCTTGGCTGGAGTGCATCGAAGCTGTATTCCCGGCTGAAGGCGGATGTGGGCTGGTCCTCCGGCCGCAAGGTTCGCGCCGACAAGGGCAGCACCAAGGTGGATTCTTCCACCCTGGAAATGCTCGGGGCCGTTCAACGTGAATGCGTCCGGGCAAACGGAAAGCAGATTCTGCACACCCCGGACGCCGTTTCCATCCTGGCCACCAACGGCTTCGACATCCCCGTATCTGCACCCCAGGTGAACCGGCTGCTCAAGGCGCGCCGGCTCAATGTGGCCTCCCAGAAGGCTGCCGAGCCGGTGCAAAGCCTGCGCAGCCTGCACCCCAACCACGTGCACCAGGTGGATCCTTCCCTGTGCGTTCTCTACTACTTGCCCAATGGCCGCCAGGCCATGATGGAAGCGGACAAGTTCTACAAGAACAAGCTCTCCAACTACACCAAGGTCAAGTTCAAGGTCTGGCGTTACGTCATCTACGACCACACCAGCAGCACCATCTATGCCCGCTACGTCGAAGCCGCCGGGGAAAGCCCTGCCAACCTCTTCGACTTCCTGATGTGGGCCTGGGGGCGCCAGGATGGCCGCGAGTTTCATGGCGTCCCGAAAATCCTGATCTGGGATAAGGGCAGCGCCAACACGGCCACCGCCATCAAGAGCCTCCTGGAGGCCCTGGATGTGACCCCCATCGAGCATGCCGCCGGCCGGGCCCGGGTAAAGGGTGGGGTCGAGAACGGCAACAACATCTTCGAGTGCAAATTCGAGTCCCGTCTGAAGCTGGAGCCGGTAGAGACGGTGGAAGAACTGAATGCCGCCGCCCTGGCCTGGGCCAACGCCTTCAACAACAACATGATTGCCCGCCAGGACAACCGGCTGCACCGCCCTGGCATGGCGCCCACCGCGCGCATGGACCTGTGGCGCCGGATCCGCCAGGACCAGCTGCGTCTGCTACCCGATGTCGAAATCTGCCGGGCCACGCTGGAAGGCCGGGAGGACCTGCGTACGGTCAATCCCAAGCTGCACATCAGCTATCGGCATCCGGCTTCTGACCGGCGCCAGATCTACAGCGTGAAGGGCTTGGATGGGATCTGTGCCCAGGACAAGGTGACCGTGCGCCCCCTGCTGTTCGGCGATTGCGCCATCACCGTCCGCATTCCGACCTATGACGGCGAGGACAAGGTCTTCCGCCTGGAGCCCGAGCGCGGGTTCGACGAGTTCGGCTTCTCCGACTCTGCCCCGGTGATCGGTGAGGAATACAAGGCCATGCCCGATACCGCCATCGAGAAGGCGGCCAAGAAGATGGACGAGCTGGCCTACCCGGAGCAGGACGCGAAGAAGTCCCGGGAAAAGCAGGCCACCCCCTTCGGCGGCTCCCTGGATGCCCATTCCCATCTCAAGGACGTTGCCCTGCCGGCCTTCCTGCCGCGCCGTGGCAGCGAGCTGTCCATGCCGGACCACCTGCAGGTCGAAGCGAAGCCTCTCAACCTGGTGCAGGCCGCCAGCGCCTTGAAGACGCTGATCCCCGACTGGGATGGCGAGAAGTACCAGTTGCTGGCCCAGCTCTATCCGGACGGGGTGATGGAGGCGGACCTGCAGCTGGTGGTGGATCGACTGACCAAGGCGCCGCGCCTGCGTGTAGTAGGCGGCGCCTGAAATGAAAACGCCGGTTCGGGGGCAACCGAACCGGCATTTGGTGGCCGGTGTTGTCGCATCGGCCGAATTTGAAACGAGCGAGGAGATTGTAGCCATGAGCAAGAGCTGCTTCAACCACAAGCCGCAGAAAGGCCGCCGCGCTGTGTTCGGCCAGGCCGTCAAGCGGCAGATGCATCGAGAGGCCGGCGCGTACCAGAGCCACTCCGATTTTTTCCGGAAGGTTCGCCACATCGAGGTCCGTGGCGTCTTTAGTGACAAGACTTGGAACCGCCAGGGTCGGCGCTATCTGCGCAACCCGGCCTTTCCCGTCCCCAACTATGCGGAGGTCAGTCATGGGCGCCGCACTGCAAATTAACTGGCAAGGGAGTCCCTACATGCCGCTGAAGTTGAAAGGGGTGTTGGCCCGTCACGGGATTCGGCAATCCGAACTGTGCGAGGCCGTGAAGCAAAAGGACGGCAAGCCCATGTCTTCGACGGGCTTTTCGTTGATCGCCAACTGGAACACCTGGCCCAAGAACACTCCCAAGGAGTCCCTGCAACAGCAGGCCATGGACTTCCTCGTAACCAAGGGCGTTCCGGACGAAGAAATCGCTACGGCATTCGATGTGGATGGCGAGGACACCCACCGGCATGCCCACCCCATCGGCATCCACGTCGGCCAAAAGCACAAGAAACCCGAACCCGAAATCGAACCGCTGGAGATAGAAATGCTCAACCCCGCCGCCAAACGCCACTTCGCCATGTTCCGGGATCCGTTCCAGGGCGATGTGAATGGTCCGGAGGATGTGTTCCTCGCGGCCGATCAGCGCTACATCCGAGAAGCCATGTTCCAGACCGCCCGCCATGGCGGCTTTCTGGCGGTGGTTGGTGAATCCGGTGCTGGCAAGAGCGTCCTACGCCGGGACCTGCTGGACCGCATTGCCCGGGAGGGTCATCCCATTTCCGTGATCTACCCGATGATCATCGACAAGAAGGCGCTGACCCCCACCTCCATCGGCGAGGCAATCATCAAGGACCTTGTGCATTCGGCCAAGGTACCGCGCACCAAGGAGGGCCAGGCCCGCCTGCTGAACGAGCTGCTCCTGGGGTCCAGTCGCGCCGGCAACAGCCACGTCCTCATCATCGAGGAGGCCCACGATATCCCCACCGAATGTCTCAAGCAGCTGAAGCGCTTCTGGGAGTTGGAGGATGGCTTCAAGCGTCTGCTGTCGATTGTCCTGGTGGGTCAGCCGGAGCTTAAGCAGAAGCTGGACGAGCGGATGAATTGGGAAGCCCGCGAGGTTATCCGCCGCTGCGAGGTTGCCGAACTGCTGCCTCTGGGAAACAACCTGAAGGACTACCTGCAGCACAAGTTCAAGCGAATCGAAGTGGCCCTGGACAAGGTTATGGCTCCCGACGCTTTCGACGCCATCTATGCCCGCCTGACCCGAGTCAGGCCTGGTACCCGGGAAGTTGCTTCCCAGCTCTATCCCCTGGTGGTGAACAACCTGGTGACCAAGGCCATGAACCGGGCAGCCGAACTCGGCCTGCCCCTGGTGACCGGCGACCTGGTGAAGGAACTGTGATGCTGGCCACCGCTACCCGTGACCACAAGGTCATTGATCTAAGCGGCCTCACTCCGGCCCAGGCGGACAACGTGGCGGTGGCCCAATCCATCGTCAACCTCGCCCGCAGCGTCGAATGGCTGGCCGGCAAGGGCTACCACGTCCTTTCCTTCTCTGGAGACGCCAATGGCCCCCGCCTGACCATTGCGCCCAAGCCCGGGGCCCGTGCCGATCTGGGCGGGGCAAACGTGGGGCGCATCTGCCAGGCCGGCCGGACGATCTACCGCTACGTCGCCTACCGCTTCAACGTCACCATCGAATGGAAGGAAGTGACATGCCCCTGATTCCCTCCCCGAGTCGTACCTGGTCCGCCCTGCAGCGCCTGCACCTGGCACTGCGTTACTGGCGCCGCCTTGGCTATACCTGGCATCTGGCCTGGCTCAAGGCCGCCCGATAGGAGCTGCAGATGCACCAGCGAATCCTTCAGGCCATCGCCACCGCCGACGCTCAACACCCCGCCCGCCAGGACGAGGTGGCCAAGCGCCTGAAGGTGCCGGAGAGCGAAGTGGCCACCGCCGTGGAGCAGCTGTATGCCCACCACGAAATCAACATGGCCAAGATCACTCGCAAGACCGAGAGCTTCGTCGCCATCTGGCCCACCGGCGTTTCTCCTGCAGCTGGATCTCGCAGCGACTTCACCATCAACCCGAAGAAGCGCCCCCCGTCTGGCGTTTTGACCCGGCCGCCGCGGCCGGAGAGAGGAAACACCGTGAGCACCAACATTCCCCCTGCAAAACCCAAGGCGCCCGCCATCGACCTGGAGGTGTCCCTGAAGATCATTCTGAAAGGAACCAGCGCCGAAGCCCCCATGACGGCCGGTGAGATCAGTGCGCTGCTGGAGCGGCAGCAGGCCTACTGGAATCCGGCCATGGTCCGCCTGCTGGATGCCGAAGTGGTAGCCACCACCGATAACCCCAAGCGTAAAGGAACCCGGGCCTACTACCTGGCTTCCCCCACTTCTCCTTCCGGGGCCGCCAGGTCCCCGGCCGACCAGGCGCAGGTGTCGGGCAACAACAGCGCCAGTGGCAGAGACGGTGGCCATACACCGCCTGCCGTCACCGCATCGGAAAACATCCCGTCTCCTATCGCTACCGCGATGGGGGATGGGGTGGATGCGTCTTCCAAGGCCCGTACCGACATGCGGTTCGCCATGTTCGACGACGGGGAGCTGCATGTGTTCGACGGGGATGAACTCATCATTTTCACGCCGGGCGACACCAAACGCCTCCGCAGCTTCCTCGGTTGTTTCGAGCCGGAGGAAGCATGAAGCCGGGAACGACCGTCCTCATTACCAGCATCCGCCCGGGCCGCCGCCACATGGAAATCTACAAGGGCCGTCACGGCAAGGTCGCGGAGTACTCCGCCAGCGCCATCCCGGAAGGTGCTGTAGCCGTAGCTCTGTTGCGGCGTGATGGCAGCCCGCCCGATAAGCGTCCGCCCCTCTATTTCTTCTACCTGGACGAGATCGTCCCCACCACCATCTAAGAGGCCACCATGAGCAATACCAAAGAGACAATCCCCCCGGGCTACATGAAGAACGCCCGCGGCCATCTGGAGCCCGTCAGCACCATCCGCTCCATCGACCTGGAACGCGACAAGCTGGTGATGGAAATCGTGGCCAAGGCCAAGACCCTGAACGGCCAGATCAGCACCTTCAAGGGCGATGTCTTCGGCGATATCGCCGCCTTCGTCCAATTGAGCGCCGAGCAGTACGGCGCCAAGGTCGGCGGAAACAAGGGCAACGTGACGCTGATGAGCTTCGACGGCCGCTTCAAGATCGTCCGGGCCATCGCCGAGCGCCTGACCTTCGACGAGCGCCTGCAGGCCGCCAAGGCCCTCATCGATGAGTGCATCACCGACTGGAGCCAGGGGGCCCGCCCGGAGATCCATGTCCTGGTCAATGACGCCTTCCAGGTAGACAAGGAAGGCAACATCAACACCGGCCGAGTCCTGGGCCTGCGTCGCCTCAACATCGAGGACGAACGCTGGAAGAACGCCATGACAGCCATCGGTGAGGCCATCCAGGTCACCGGCAGCAAGTCCTACGTCCGCATCTATGAGCGGGTCGGTGACACCGACCAGTACGTCCCCATCCCCCTCGACGTCGCGGCGGTGTGACATGGAAAAAATCCGTGCCCACATTCAAAACCACGATGCCGCCGAAATCATCCGGAAGACCGTCGAGTGGCACCGAGATCGCCTGGAGCTGGCTAAAAAGCTGGTCAGCGTAGATAGGCATACGGATGTATCCGTTCGCTGCGCTGACGGCGAAGAAGTCATCCTCACTGATCAACAAAAGGTTGGCTTTCGCTGTGGCGCCAGCGCCGTACTGGATCTCTTTAAGGACTTCCCCTTGAAGATAAATGAAGGGGATGACCATGGCCACTAAAGAGCATGACACCCCTGTTAAGTGCTGCCGCTGCCGTAACAAGCACCTGGAGTCGGAACGCCACTTCGTCCCGAAAAAAGGCTGCCAAGGCGTTACCGAGTCGGTATGCCCGTGCTGTGGCGGCAGGAACTACTACAACATGACTCCTATGCTGGCCTGGTGCTGGGCCTCCGGCTTGATCGAGATCGGCGAGACGGCACCCAAGAATGAAGCGGACGGAAGCGGCTGCATCGTCTTTGCCTCCGGACCGGATGCCTTCCTGAGGGGGCGCGTCAGCGTCCTGGCCCGACATGGCCAGGGGGCCAGCGCCGGCAAGCTGCTTGTCCCCGGTGTCCCGGAAGCCGAGGACAAGATCGCCGCCGTCGATGCTCTGAAAGCCTGGGTCGCCTGGGCTGCGAAGGGCAACGGAATCCGCCGGAGTAACGGTGTCACCTTTTTCACCAGCGGCACCCGGGAGATGTTCCATGGCTGATGCCATGCCCACTCTGACTGCCCAGGCCGAACTAGCCCAGGCGGTGGCCATGGTCGGCCGCTTCCTTCCCGAGGGTGTCTCCGTGAGCTTCTACCGCCCCGATGGTGAAAGCCGGGTAGCGGTGGAAGTCACCGGACCTGACGGCGCCACCGATACCCACTGGGCCGACCAGGTCGGCCACTGAGCGAGATATCAACATGCACGAACCCATCCTGAAGGATCCCGCTTCTCTCGATACCGTTGCAGAACTCCGGACGGCTCTGAGCGAAGCCAATGAGGTTGCACGGATTGCTGCCATGGAGCTTTTCACCAAGGACAAGTTGCTCCAAGCCATGGCCTCCGATCTGAGTGACCTGGTCGTTGCCTACCTCAAAAAAGACAACGATGCCGTGTCCGCGAAGCTGGCGGACTTCTGCCGAGCCCACGTCCGTGTCGTCCCCCAGGAACGTGGCGCTGGCTTTACCCACTGATTTTTTTCCACCACAAGGAGTCACACCATGAATCAAGCAGAACTGATCGCCAAGGTCGCCGAAGTCTCCGGCGCTTCCAAGAAGGACGTGGAGGCCATCCTCAAGACCACGGCCGACGTTGTAACCAACCAGCTGCAGGAGGGTGATGCCGTCGCCTTCCCCTCCCTGGGCAAGTTCACCGTGAAGGACCGCCCCGCCCGCACCGGCCGCAACCCGAAGACCGGCGAGGACGTGCAGATTGCCGCGAAGAAGGCCCCCGGCTTTTCCGTCTCCATCACCCTGAAGAAGGCCCTCAACCCCTAATCCGAGTCCCCTGACTCAGCGGCCTCGGAAACGGGGCCGCCCGGCCAGAAGACTTCCAGGAGAAGAACATGAAAGAGCATCCTATCCGTTTCATAGACCCCATGGTCCGGGCCATCCTTGACGGCGCCAAGACGCAGACGCGGCGGGTGGTGAAGGGGTGCGAGTTCGTCAAGAAGACCGCGCCGGGGATCGCTCCGTACTGGCGCCTCCTGGATCATCCGAAGAAACCGGAAGGCGGCGGCTCTCCGATGGGCGCGCACCTTTCCGTACTCTGCCCCTACGGCCAGCCCGGCGACAGGCTGTGGGTGCGGGAGAATTTCAGCATCGGTGAAGACCTGGGCGAAGGGTGGGAGCCGTGGATGTCTCAAGGCGATCGCTTCCTCCTTCTCGAGGATGGCGGTTCGGATTACAGGGTTCCCGAGGACTACGTTATTCCGCGTAACGCCAAGGAAATGCACCACAACGAAGGGTCACCAGAGCATTGGCGCCAGTTCGGCACGATCCCCTCCATCTTCATGCCCCGCTGGGCCAGCCGCATCCTGCTGGAAATCACTGCCATCAGAGTGGAGCGTCTGCAGGACATCACATCAGCCGACTGCGTTGAGGAAGGCTATGTCAGCTCCCCCATGGAGTCGTATCAGTCAGAGGAGCTGGTGGCACTCGATTGGTACCGCCAACTCTGGGAATCCCTAAACGGATCCGGCAGCTGGGCTGCGAACCCTTGGGTGTGGGTCATCGAGTTCAAGCGGGTCTAGCCATGGCCATGCTCCCCACCGACCAGCTCAAGCGCCGCATCGTCGCCATCCGCACCCGCCGCCACCAGGTGGCCGAGCTGCTGGACGATGCCGCCTACCGTTCCCTCCTGCAGCGCACTGCTGGCGTCACTAGCTCCACCAGCATCCGAACACTGCACCAGGCCGAAAAGGTCCTGGCTGAGTTTGATCGCCTCGGGATCGGAAAGACGGGAAAGGCTACCAAGGGGAAAGCAGCTGGCCGCCCTCACAATCTGGACCGCGTGGATATGTTGCAGAAGGTCGAGGCACTTCTGGCCGACATGGAGCTTCCATGGTCCTACGCCGACTCCATAGCTCGGCGACAGACCAAGAAGAGCGGCGGAGTTGAGCGCCTGGCCTGGGTGCCTGATCACGATCTGGTTGGGGTAATTGCGGCTCTTCATCGTGCGAAGAAGAAGCGGGTGGATGCTGCCATGGCATCCCTGCAGGAAGAGCTATCTAAAGCCGGGGTTTCTCTCGGATGGGCGAAGGATCAGGCCATCGTTATGGGGCGTGCCCATTCTCCATGGCCTTGGTATGACTGCCTCCAGACCATTCGCCTGATTCAGGCCAAGCTGTGCAGCTGAGGTGATCCATGGCTCTCTCGCTTCCCGACAACTACCCCGAGTTGTACAGCCACATCGCCCATGTGATCTACGACATGATGGTGGATCTGCAGGTGCCGGGCGACGTGGCCAACGAGATCGCCCTGGCCACGTCCGAATCGGTCCGCCTGAAGCTTGGCGGCGGCCAGACCTATCTGCAGAAGGGTGTCAGCTACGAAAATGCCGCACGGAACAAGGAACTGTGGGAGAAGTTCTCCGGCGACAACTACAAGGAACTGGCCGACCTGAGTGGGCTCTGCATCATGCGTGTCCGCCAGATCATCAACGAGCAGCGCATCAAGGAAAGGGAGCGCCGCCAGCTCGGCCTATTCTGACCACGCCTCCGTGTTTCACCCCTCGTAACACCCTTTCAAATCCCGTCCCGTAAAATCCCGACTTGTCCCGGCTCATCCCGGACTTATCGCAGGATTCCCCCTAGAGTTATCTCGTTCTCTCTCAGTAACCCGCGCGTCAGGCGCGGAACACAGCGGTCACTAAACTCACTACACCCGAAGACTCAGACCGGCAACCAGGTGCCCGCAGTCCCGGAAACAACAGCGCCACCACCCAATAACGACGCCACTCTCCGCCATGCCATGGCTGGAAGGGCCGTCCCTCCTGCCTTGCAGGCCGGGTGTCAGGCGTCCGGCGGCGCCCTGCCCGACACCGTCCCGATTGCCCCGCCCCGAGGGGAGCGCTATCATTCGCGCCTGCCCGGCAAACGGGCAAGCCCATTCCATTTGAGTTAGGTCTGTATGTTGGAGATTGCCGCAATCCGATAACTCCGTCTGGCCCCGCCGGCCGCGAGTTATCGATATGCCCATAGCGTCGATGGCGCCTCTCGGAGGCTGCCGTCGTGTGTGCATTTGATTGCGGAACAATCCAACATGAATCTTTCCAAGCCCGAGCAGCGGACGTTGCACGTCCTCGCCAAAGGCGGCCATATCGAACATCACCGCGATGCTTCCGGCCGCATTACCCACGTCGATTGCTATACCCGCGAAGGTTTCGTCCTCAGCGACTGCACCTTGCCGGTGTTCAAGAAGCTGAAAGCCAAGCGTCTCATCGCCTCCCTGGACGGCCGGCCTTACCGGATCAACCGGGCCGGCCTGGGGGCCGTGCGCGGCCAGCTCGACAACCAGTAAATCATCCCGCGCCACCGCTCGGCCCGGGCCTCTACTGGCGGCCGGGCGGCACGGCGCCTGCATTGCAAAAAGGAATTCATCACATGACCATCACCATTCGTCCCGAACAGCCGGCCGACAGCGCCGCTATTTTCGACCTGACCCGCCTGGCCTTTGCCACGGCGGCCCACAGCGCGGGCACCGAGCAGTTCATCGTCGGCGCCCTGCGAGACAGCGGCAGGCTCAGCCTTTCCCTGGTGGCGGAGGAGGGCGGGCGCCTTCTCGGCCACGTGGCCTTTTCGCCGGTGACTCTGAGCCCGGCCGCTCCCGGCTGGTTCGGGGTCGGCCCCGTCTCGGTGCTGCCAGAGCATCAGGGCTGCGGCATCGGCAGCCGGCTGATGCGGCACGGCCTGGAGGAACTGCGCCGGAGCGGCGCCGCCGGTTGCGTACTGGTGGGGGAGCCGGCCTTCTACGGCCGCTTCGGCTTCGTCCAGGCGGCGCCGCTGCTGCTGCCGGAGGTGCCGCCCCAGTACTTCCAGGCCCTGGCCTTCCAGGGGCCGCTGCCAGCCGCCAGCGTCGCCTTCGATCCGGCCTTCTTCGCCACCGCCTAGCTGTAGCGGTCCGCTGCCCGGCTGCGGCACCATCGCCACCAACAAGAAGGGACGGGCTTTCCCACCGTTGCACGGTGGGAGGGCCCGTCCCTTCTGCCTTCCAGGGCGGTGCTTCGTGACGGCCTTATTTCTCCGTGTGCTCCCCGTCCACCGGCCACAGGCCGTGGCCGTCCAGGTACACCCGGTAGCGGCTTTCCAGGGCGTCGAGGCGGCTCTGGTTGGCGGCGAGGCGGGCTTCGTTGGCCTGGCGCTGGGCGGTGAGCAGTTCGGTGATGCCGGCTTCGCCCAGCTGGTAGGCCCGGGCCATGAGGGCGGCGGCCTGTTCGATGCGCTGGGCGGCATCCTCGGCCCGGCGCCAGGATTCGTAGGCGGCCCGGGCGTTGGCCAGGAGGGCGGCCACTTCGGCGTTGATGCGGGCCAGGGTGGCGGCTTCCCGGCTGGCGGCGGCGCTGGCGTAGGCGGCGTCGCGGCGGGCGGTGGCACTGCGCAGGCTGCCGGAGAAGGGGATGGAGATGCTGACCCCGGCGATGCGTTCCTCGCCGCCCTTGTCGGAGCCCACGTGCACCCCCAGGGTGGGGTCGGGCATCCGCTCGGCGTCGGCCCGGTTGGCCACCAGCCGGGCCTGTTCGCTCTCGGCCCGGGCCAGCATCAGCTCGTGGTTGTGTTCCAGCAGGTGCTCGCGCCACTCGGCCTCTTCCAGGGGCAGGGGCTCGCTGGGAGCCACCTGCCTGGGCTGGGGCAGGCCGGGGAAGCGGGCCGCCAGGTCGGCTTCGGCCACCTGGCGGCGCAGGCGGGCCTGTTCCAGGGCGGCCTGCGCCTGGGCGGCGGCGGCTTCGGCCTGCATCAGTTCCAGGCGCGGCGCGTCCCCCAGCTGCACGCGGCGGGCGGTGACCTGGCGCTGGCGGGCCAGGGATTCGCTTTGGCGCTGCCACTGGGCGGCGCCTTCGTTTTCCCGCAGCCAGATGAACCAGTAGCGCAGCAGGCTGCGGGAGGTTTCGTGCAGGGTGTCGCCCAGGGCCACCTTGGCCATGGCTTCGCCGTTGGCGCCGAGCTGCTCGTCGAGGGCGGCCTTGCCGGGCAGGCGGATGCCCCGCTCGATGCCGCCGCTCCATTCCCGGTAGCGTTCGTTGGGTGCCCCGTTTACGCCGTTGACGTTGCGCCGCTGGCTGCCGACCCGGGCGGTCCATTCATAGGGGCCGGCTTCCAGGCGCTTGCGGTTTTCGCCCTCGGCTTCCAGCATGGCTTCGGCGGCCTTGGCCTGGGGCGCCAGGCGGATGGCGTTCACCGCCGCTTCCCGCGGCGGCAGGTCGGTGGGGTAGGCCAGGGGCGGCGGTTCGGCGGCCTGGAGGGCGGCGCTGCAGAGCAGGGCGGCCAGGGGCATCAGTTTCAGCATGGGGCCCATTACAGCCTCCCGGATTGCTGGACCGGAGCGGTCCAGTAGTAGATGTCGGCGCCGGTGAATTGCTGGCGCAGGTCCCGCAGCAGGTCGTGCACGTGGGTGCCGGCCATGAGGGCCTGGATGCGGAAGCGGCGGGCCCGGCCGCGCACCCGTTCGGCGGCGGTTTCGTAGGCGATGTCGCCGCCGTGGGCATCCACCGGGCGGGAGGTGAAATGGCCCACGGTCTCGGCCCGGTCGAGGAGGAAGTCCACAACCGCATCTTCCAGATTGGGGTGGATCACCAGGGTCAGGCAGGTATCCACGGGGCGATTGTTTGCGCTCATGGCCGTTCTCCCGGAGTGTTGTCGAAGCCGAAGCGGCGGTAGAGGATGGGCAGCAGCAGCAGGGTCAGCAGGGTGGAGCTGAGCAGGCCGCCGATGACCACGATGGCCAGGGGCTTCTGGATCTCGGAACCGGGGCCGCTGGCGAAGAGCAGGGGCACCAGGCCGAAGGCGGCAATGGAGGCCGTCATCAGCACCGGGCGCAGGCGCCGCCTGGCCCCTTCCCGCACCACCTGCTCCAGGGGCAGGCCCTGGGTGCGCAGCTGGTTGAAGTAGGTGAGCATCACCACGCCGTTGAGCACGGCGATGCCGAGCAGGGCGATGAAGCCGACCGAGGCGGGCACCGACAGGTACTGGCCCGAAAGCAGCAGGGCGAAGACGCCGCCCACCAGGGCGAAGGGGATCATGGCCAGGACCAGGCCGGCCTGGCGCAGGGAGCCGAAGGTGGAAAAGAGCAGCATGAAGATCAGGCCCAGGGCCACCGGCACCACCAGCATCAGGCGCTGGGCGGCCCGCTGCTGGTTCTCGAACTGGCCGCCCCAGACGATGCGGTAGCCCTGGGGCAGCTTCAGCTGCTGGGCCACCTTGGCCTGGGCTTCCTCGACGAAGCCCACCAGGTCCCGGTCCCGCACGTTGGACTGGATCACCACGTAGCGCTGGGCGTTTTCCCGGTCCACCTTGACCGGGCCTTCCACCCGCTCGATCTTGGCCACCTGGGACAGGGGCACGGTGCGGACATTGGTGCCTTCGCCGGGCAGGGACAGGCGCAGGTCGGCGAAGCGCTCGACGCTGGTCTTGTAGTCCGGGCCGCCCCGCAGCAGCACCGGGGTGCGCCGCCCCGGCTCCACCACCAGGCCGGCGGGCAGGCCTTCCACCAGGGTCTTGAGGGCGTTCTGCACGTCTTCAATGGGCAGGCCCAGGCGGCCGGCGGCGAGGCGGTCGATCTCCACCTTGAGGTACTGCACCCCTTCGTTCTTCAGGGTGAACACGTCCTCCGCGCCCTTGATGCCCTTGAGCAGGGCGACGATGCCGTCGGCGGCGTGGTTGAGCTGGTCCAGATCGGTGCCGAAGACCTTCACCGCGATGTCGCCGCGCACGCCGGTGAGCATTTCCGAGATGCGCATGTCGATGGGCTGGGTGAAGGTGTAGGCGATGCCGGGGAAGTCTTCCATCACCTGGCGCAGCTGGTCGGTGAGCCAGTCCTTGTCCGGCTGGCGCCATTCATCGATGGGCTTGAGCACGAGGAAGGTGTCGGTCTGGTTGAGGCCCATGGGGTCCAGGCCCAGTTCGTCGGAGCCGACCCGGGCGATGATGTTCTTCACCTCCGGCACCCGCTCCAGGATGGCCCTCTGCACCCGCTGATCCGTTTCCACCGTCTCCTCCAGGCTGATGGAGGGCAGCTTTTCCAGCTGGATGATGAGGTCGCCCTCGTCCATGGTGGGCAGGAAGGTCTTGCCCAGCAGGGTGTAGGCACCGATGGCCAGCACCAGCAGGGCCAGGGCGGCGACCACCACCTGCCGGGTGTGGGCCAGGGCCCAGTCCAGGGCCGGGGCGTAGGCGGCATTGAGTTTCTTCACCAGCCAGGCCTCGTGGTGGCCGCCCCGCTGCATGAGCATGGAGGCCAGGGCCGGAATCACGGTGAGGGCCAGCAGCAGGGAGGAGACCAGGGCGAAGACGATGGTCAGGGCCACCGGGATGAAGAGCTTGCCTTCCAGCCCCTCCAGGGTCAGCAGGGGCACGAAGACGATGACGATGATGGCGATGCCGGAGGCCACCGGCACCGTCACCTCCCGCACCGAGCGGTAGATGACGTGCAGCAGGGGCAGGCGGGCGGAGGTATGGGGGCTGGAGAGGTGGCTCTCCACGTTTTCCACGATCACCACCGCCGCATCCACCAGCATGCCGATGGCGATGGCCAGGCCGCCCAGGCTCATGAGGTTGGCGGAGAGGCCGAAGTACTGCATGAGAATGAAGGTGAGCAGGGCCGAGAGGGGCAGGATCACCGACACCACCAAGGCCGCCCGCAGGTTGCCGAGGAAGGCCAGGAGCAGGATCACCACCAGCACGATGGCCTCGCCCAGGGCCTTGGCGACGGTGCCCACGGCCCGCTCCACCAGATGGCCCCGGTCGTAGAAGGGCACGATGCTGACGCCTTCGGGCAGGGTGGCCTGGATCTCGGCCAGCTTGGCCTTCACCTGGTCCACCACCTGCTGGGCGTTGGCGCCGCGCAGGCCCAGCACCAGGCCTTCCACCGCCTCGCCCTGGCCATCCTTGGTCACCGCGCCGTAGCGGGTGAGGGCGCCGAAGCGCACCTCGGCCACGTCGCCCACCCGCACCGGGTTGCCGCCGCGCTGGGCGATGACGATGGCGCGCAGGTCGTCCAGGCTGTGCACGGCCCCTTCGACCCGCACCAGCAGGGTTTCCTCGCCCTCGGTGAGGCGGCCGGCGCCGTCGTTGCGGTTGTTGCCTTCCACCGCCTGGCGCAGTTCGTTGAGGCTGACGCCGCGGGCGTTGAGGGCCGCCGCGTCGGGCACCACCTCGAAGGCCTTGGCGTGGCCGCCCAGGCTGTTCACGTCGGCGACGCCGCGCAGGGTGCGCAGCTGGGGGCGGATGGTCCAGTCCAGGATGGTCCGCTTTTCCTCCAGGGAGAGGGGGCCTTCCACGGTGAACATGAACATTTCCGAGAGGGGCGTGGTGATGGGGGCCAGGCCGCCGCTGGCGCCGGGGGGCAGCTCGACGCCGCCGAGGCGCTCGGCCACCTGCTGGCGGGCCCAGTAGATGTCGGTACCGTCCTCGAAGTCGATGGTGACGTCGGCGATGGCGTATTTGGAGGTGGTGCGCAGGATGCGCTGCTTGGGGATGCCCAGCATTTCCTGCTCGATGGGCACCACGATGCGGGCCTCCACCTCTTCCGGGGTCATGCCCGGGGCCTTCATGATGATTTTCACCTGGGTGGTGGAAACGTCGGGGAAGGCGTCGATGGGCAGGTTGTGGAAGGCCATGATGCCGGCGCCCACCAGCAGGGCCGTCAGCACCAGCATCAGGAGGCGCTGGGCCAGGGAGAATTCGACCAGGCGGGAGAGCATTATTGGGCGCTCCCGGCATCGCTGGCGGCGCTGGCAGCAGTACTCCAGGCGGACTTGAGGGCGCTGACGCCCTTCACCGCCACCGCCGCGTTGGCCGCCAGGGCGCTGCCGCTGACCAGCACGTCGGCGCCGGCGTTACCGGCCACGCTCACCGGGGTGGCCTGGAAGCCGGGCCTGGCGCCGGCCGTCTGCACGAAGACCCAGGCCTGGCCGGCCTGGCGCACCACGGCGGCCTGGGGGATGCGGTAGGTGGCGCCCTTGCCGGCAGTGGCGCCGGCCTGGGGCGCCGCGGCCACCGTGGCTTCCACCATCTGGCCCGGGTGCAGGGAGTCGAGACCCGCGTCCATCCTCGCCCGCAGGGTCACGGTCTGGCTGCCGGGGCTGATCTGGCGGCCCACGTTGATGAGCTTGCCGCTGGCCTCGCTGCCGGCGATGCGCACCGCCGCCCCTTCCTTCAGGTTGCCGGCCAGGGCGGCGGGGGCCTGGATTTCCAGCCACAGGGGATTGAGTTGGGCCACGGTGAACAGGGCGGTGGCCGCCTCCACCCGGCTGCCCACGGCGGCGCTGGCTTCCAGCACCACGCCGTCCAGGGGCGCGCTGACCGCCACTTCCGGGGTCAGGCTGCCGCCGCCGGCGGTGGCGCCGGCAATGCGCAGTTCGGCCTGCAGTTCCCGCGCCGCCACCGCCGCCTGGGCCTGGCTGGCGCGGCTGGCCTGGAGCCGGGCTTCGGCGATGATGCCTTCCTTGAACAGCTGTTCGTCCCGGGCCAGGCTGCGCTGGGCCAGGTCGGCCTGCTGTTTGGCCTGCAGGTAGTCCCGCTGCACCTGCAAGAGGCCCGGGCTGGCCAGGCGGGCCAGCATCTGGCCCTTCTTCACCGTCTGCCCGGCCACGGCGCCCACCTGGGTCAGCAGGCCGGCCAGGGGCGCCGCCACCACCCGCATCTGCTCCACCGGCACCACCACCTTGGCCGGCAGGCCGGCGGCGCTGCCCGTGTCGGCGGCGGCCAGGGGCCGGGTTTCCACCCCCAGGGCCTTGGCCTGGGCGGGGGCCAGGGCAATGAAGTCGGCCGGATTGGCGGCCCGGGCCGGGAAGGCCAGGGCGCAGAGCAGGGCGACGGTAGCGAGGCTGAAGCTGGGGGAAGGATGGCGACGGTTCATGGCGGCACTCTGAGTCAGTTTGTGCGCCACCTTAACCGGCGAATCTTAAGGCGGTCTTAAGGCGCAGGGATGGGGCTTGCCGCCCTGCCTGTCCGGCGGGGCAGGAAGGACGCGGATTTCCGCCATGCCATGCCGGAGATGCACGCGGGGCAAGGCGTTCCGGGCATGGGGGCGCTGGCGGGGTGAGCGGCGGGTGGTGTTGCGGGCATGGCGGCGCCCTCAGGCCCCGTCCCGGGCGCCGAAGGATTGCCGCCACTGGCTGGGGGAAACCCCCAGGCTGCGGCGGAAGTGCAGACGCAGGGCTTCCGGGGAGCCGAAGCCGGCCAGCTGGGCGATGCGCTCGATGCCGTGGTCGGTGCTCTCCAGCAGGCGCTGGGCCAGGCCCAGTCGTTCCCCCAGCAGCCACTGGCCGACCGTGGCGCCGGTGAGCTGGCGGAAGTGGCGGGTGAAGGTGCGCCGGCTCATCAGGGCCTGGGCCGCCAGGCTGTTGAGGTCGTGGGGCTGTTCCAGGCTGGCCCGCACCCGGTCCAGCAGCGCCGCCAGGCGGGAATCGCCGGCGCTGGCGGGCAGGGGCTGGGGGATGTACTGGGCCTGGCCGCCCTGGCGGTGGGGCGGCGTCACCAGGCGGCGGGCCACCCGGTTGGCGGCAGTGGCGCCGCAGCGCTGGCGCAGCAGATGCAGGCAGGCGTCGATGCCCGCCGCGGTGCCGGCGGAGGTGAGGAGGTTGCCTTCGTCCACGTAGAGCACGCCCGGGTCCAGGGTCACGGCCGGGTAGCGGCGGGCGAAGTCCGCGGCGAATTCCCAGTGGGTGGTGGCGCGGCGGCCGTCCAGCAGGCCCGCCTCGGCCAGCACGTAGGCCCCCAGGCACAGGCCCACCACCTGGGCGCCGCGCCGGTGGGCGGCCACCAGGGCGTCGAGCACGGCCTGGGGCGGCCGTTCCGCCGGGTCGCGCCAGCTCGGCACGATCACCACCCGGGCCGTGGCCAGGGCCTCCAGGCCGTGCTCCACGTTGAGGCTGAAACCGGCCGTGGTGGCGAGGGGGCCGTCCTCCCAGGCGCATACCCGCAGTTCGAAGGCCGGGGCGCCCAGCTGGCGCTCGCCGAAGACGACACAGGGCACGGAGAGGTGGAAGGGGCTGATGCGCTGGTAGGTCAGCACGGCGACGGGGAGCCGGTTCATGGCAGTTCCCGGGAAATGGTGTGGCCCGATATTAACGGAAATTGTCATTCGGGCCACTGCCGGTGGCGCCGGGGCTGGCCAATAATCGGCCCATCGCACCCCAGTCAAGGAGATTCCCATGAGCAACAGCAAACCCGCCCTGGTCGTCATCGACCTGCAGAACGACTATTTCCCCGGCGGCGCCTTTCCCCTGTGGCAGCCGGAGGCGGTGCTGGAGCGCACCCTGGTGGCGGTGGCCGCGGCCCGGGCCCGGGGCGTGCCGGTGATCCTGGTGCAGCACGTGGCCGACCCGGCCAAGGGGCCGGTGCCTTTCTTCAATGAGGGGACGCCGGGCGTGGACATCCACTCCCGCCTCCTGGCCGCCGCACCGGAGGCACCGGTGGTGCTGAAGCGTTTCGCCGACAGCTTCCACCAGACCGATCTGGAAGCCGTGCTGGCGCAGCGGGGCATCACCGAGCTGTGGCTGTGCGGCATGATGACCCACAACTGCGTCACCCATACCGCCCTCTCCAAGGCGGCGGAGAAGTACCCGGTCTCGGTGCTGAAGGACTGCTGCACCACGGTCAGCGAGATGATCCACCGCATCGCCCTCAGCGCCCTGACCACCCGGGTGGCGGTGGTGGATACGGCGACGCTGCTGTAGACCGATTCGCTTGGGGCCGCCCGGCCCGGCGTCAGGAAATGCCGGCGATCAGTTCGGCTGCCCAGTCGATGAAGGCCCGCAGTCGGGCATTGTTGCGCCGGCTGGGGGGGAAGGCGGCATGCAGGGGCATGGGGTCCAGTTGCCAGTCCGGGAATAACTGGATCAGGGAGCCCTCGGCCACATGGGGCCGGGCCATGTAGTCCGGCAGCCAGACGATTCCCAGCCCGGCCAGGGCCGCCGCCAGGTAGGCATTGCCATCGTCCACGGCCAGGGCGTAGTGGCCGCGGATGCCGAGGGCCTCCTGCTGCCGTCGCATCAGATAGGGCGCCTGCTGGTTCCGGTGGGCCCACAGATAGCCGACGATGCGATGCCCGGGCCCTTCCAGTTCCCGGGGGTGCTGCGGCGAACCCAGGCGTTGCAGATAGTCGGGCGCCGCGTAGGTCTGCAGGCGCAGGTCGCCCAGGCGTCTGGCAATCAGCGTCGGGTCCGCCATGGGGCCGCCCCGGATGACGCCGTCGATGTTTTCGTCCAGCAGGTCCGAAGTACGGTCGCTGACCCGCATGTCGATCTGGATATCGGGATGGCGTGCGAAGAAGGCGGGCAGGGCCGGCAGCAGCACCAGGCGCGCCAGGGGGCTGGGCACGTCGAGGCGCAGGCGGCCGCCCAGGGTCTCCTGGCTTGCCGTGACGCTGTTTTCCGCATCGTCCAGATCGGCCAGCAGGCGCACCGCCCGCTCGTAAAAGGCGCTGCCGGCGCCGGTCACCCCCACCTTGCGCGTGGTCCTGTCCAGCAGCCGCACCTGCAGCCGCTTCTCCAGCTGCTGCACCAGCTGGGTCGCCGTGGTCCGGCTGATGTGCAGGGTCTCCGCCGCCTTGGTGAAGCTGCCGGTGTCGACGACGCAGGTAAAGGCGCGCATGGCATCGAAGCGGTCCATGTTTGTTTTGATTTTCCGGTGATGATTGTTTGCATTTTACAAACACTGTTGCCTAGGCGCCGCCATTTATCGGCCCCGGCCCCGGCGCTACAGTGGGCGCTCCGCTGCAGCGTCTCCCGCCTCCGGGGGGACGCTCCATTTCCCGCCATGTCCGGCCATCGCCGCCGGCCAAGAAAGAGAGCCTCTGCCATGACATCACCCCGCGATGCGGTATTTCCGCCGGGGCGCCAAGCCCTGTATGAACGCAACCGCTATTCCCCCGCTGTACGCTCCAACGGCTTCCTCTTCGTCTCCGGCCAGGTCGGCAGCCGTGACGACGGTTCGCCGGAACCGGAATTGGAGGCCCAGATCCGCCGCGCCTTCGACAACCTCAACGGGGTGCTGGAGGCGGCCGGCTGCACCTTTGCCGACGTGGTGGATGTGACCGTGTTCCTGGTCGATCCCGAGGCCGTGCTGGAAGCCTTCTGGCGGGTGTTGCCGGATTACTGGGGCGAGGCTCCCTATCCCGCCCTGACCGGGGTGGGAGTGACCTGGCTCTACGGCTTCCAGTTCGAGATCAAGGTCATCGCCCGCCTGCCCGGGGCCTGAGCCCGATACGTCATGCGGAGAGATGCCGCCCGGTAACTCTGCCCAGCCGGTCGCTGCGCCCTTGATGGCGCCAGGGCTTGCGGCCAGGACTGGCTGGCGACTGGCGGCCACCGGCCAAGAAAAAAGGCACCGAGCGGTGCCTTTTCCTTTCCGGCTTCAGACCTTCACGCCTGTTTCGGCTTGGCCTTGCGCTCGTGCTTCCACAGCACGTCGCCGCAGCCGGCGGCGTGATTCAAGGCCCGGCCGAGGACGAAGAGCAGGTCGGAGAGCCGGTTGAGGTACTGGCGCGGGCCGTCGGCCACGCTCTCGGCGTGGGCCAGGCGCACCACGGCCCGCTCGGCGCGGCGGCAGATGGTGCGGGCCAGGTGGGCGTGGGCGGCGGCCCGGGTGCCGCCGGGGAGGATGAATTCCTTGAGGGGCGCCAGGGGCTCGTTGAAGTCGGCCACCCATTGTTCCAGGCGCCGCACCTGTTCTTCCTTGACCATTTCCATGCCGGGGATGCACAGCTCGCCCCCCAGGTCGAAGAGGTCGTGCTGGACCTGGATCAGGGCCTCCCGCGCGACGGCGTCGATGGCCTCGGGAAAGCTTTCGGCCAGCAGCAGGCCGAGGGAGGAGTTGAGCTCGTCCACCTCGCCGATGGCGTCGATGCGCAGGCTGTCCTTGCCGGTGCGGGAACCGTCGCCGAGGCCGGTTTCACCCTGGTCGCCGGTGCGGGTGACGATCTTGGAAAGGCGGTTGCCCATGGCGGTCTCCTCTGTCTTATAGATAACTTGGTGGGCCGATTATACTGAGGCTTTCCCCTTCGCCGCCCTTGCGTTTCCCGCCCTTATGTTGAAATTTGCCGCCAATCTGAGCTTTCTCTTTGCCGAGCATCCCTTCCTCGACCGCTTCGCCCGGGCCGCTGCCGCCGGCTTCCGGGGCGTCGAATACATGTTCCCCTACGCCCACGCCAAGGAGGAAATCGCCGAGCGCCTGCGGGCCTACGGCCTGGAGCAGGTGTTGTTCAACCTGCCGGCGGGGGACTGGGAGGCGGGCGAGCGGGGCCTCGGCTGCCTGCCCGGGCGGGAGGCGGAATTCCGCCAGGGCGTTGAGCTGGCGCTGGAGTATGCGCTCACCCTGGGCTGCCGCCGGCTGAACTGCCTGGCCGGTCTGGCCCCGGCCGGGGCGGTGGAGGCGGCGGAAGTGGAAGCCGAATTGCGCGCCACCTTCATCGCCAACCTGCGCTGGGCCCACGCCAAGCTGGCGCCCCACGGTATCGAGCTGCTGGCCGAGCCCATCAACAGCCGGGTGGACATGCCCTGCTTCTGGCTCGACCGCCCGGCCAAGGGCCTGGAGGTGCTGGCGGAGGCGGGCGTGGGGCGGCTGCAGTACGACCTCTACCACGCCCAGATCATGGAGGGGGACCTGGCCCGATTCCTGGAGCGCCATCTGGCGGCCATCGGCCACCTGCAGATCGCCGACAACCCGGGGCGCCACGAACCGGGCAGCGGCGAAATCCATTACCCCTATCTCTTCCGCCGCCTGGCGGAACTGGGCTACGACGGCTGGATCGGCTGCGAATACAAGCCCGCCGCCGGCACCGAGGCCGGCCTGAGCTGGCTGGCGGCGGCGCGGGGCATCTGAAAGGGGAGTGACCTGGGGCCCAGGCAGGACGGTCATCTCAGCCATGGGTCATCGGAGAGTGGCGTCGTTGCTGCCTCAGCGGGCAGGTGCTGTACGGCGGTCGCGCCGGGTATCCCTCGGCGGGCCTTGTCGCTTGCGGGGCAGGCAGACCGATTTCCCTGGCGGCAGTTGCCTGTAAGCGGCAAGCCGCGGGGGCGGCAGCATCGCCCGGGGCGCCACGGCCGCGGCAAAAAGAAACGGCAGCCTCGCTGCCGTTGTCCTGCACTGCCGGCCTCAAGCGGCCCGGCTTACCAGAAGCGCCACCAGGCCTTCTTCGAGTTCATGGCCGCCTCCACCTCCGGCGACCAGTCGGCGGCCAGGGGCACGCCGAGGAAGTGGCTGCCGAAGCGCTTGTCGGTTTCGCTGATGTGCTTGGTCAGCCACACCTTGAGGAAGTGCAGCAGCTCGAAGCTGATGGCGGCCTTGCCCGTGTCCAGCTTCTCCTGCAGCTCCCGGATCTGGCGGATCAGCTCCTCGTGCTGGGCCTTGTGGCCGGGGAAATCCGGGTAGTTGGTGACCCGCATGAGGCTCTCTTCCACGGTGAAATGGGTGCGGGTATAGTCGGCCAGCCGGTCCAGGATCTCCCGGGAGGTGGCGCTGCCCTGGTGGTCGCGGATGGCCTCGTGGAGCTGGTTGAGCAGGCCCACCAGGACCTTGTGCTGTTCGTCGATTTCCTGGATGCCGACGGAAAAATCGTCGCTCCAGGTGAAAAGTTCGGTGCTCATGGGCGGGCGCTATGGTCAGAAAGGCAGAAGGCGGTAAATAGGCGGCAATGGGGCAACGGCCCCATGTCCTCCCCGGCCGGCCCGAGGCCGGCGCAGACCGGGCCCTTGGCCGCAGGGAGTCCGGAGGCTGGGCGGTCAGCCTAACCCCTGGACGCCGGCGACCGTTGATCCAGGTCAAGAAAGTATGCATTAGGTAATAGCACGCTGCCGGGCGACCTGCCCAGCGCACGGCCGGCCCAGGCTGCACCGGCGCCGGCCATCGGCCCCGCTTCTGCCGCCAGCCGCCGCCAGCCGCCGACGCTGGCGGCGAGTGCCGTCCGGCCAGTCCCGACTTTTCCCGGAGTCCCCATGTCCGCAGCCTCCCACAAGCAACTCGCCCCCGACGCCCTGCTGCACAACCTGCTGCAGGCCGCCCTCGCCGCCGCCGATCCGGCCCGGCTGGTGCCGCCCCATCTGCCGGACCCGGCCAGCCTGCCCGAGGGCGGGCGCCTGGTGGTGGTGGGCGCCGGCAAGGCGGCGGGGGCCATGGCCCGGGTGGTGGAGGAGCATTGGCCCGGCCCCCTCTCCGGCCTGGTGGTGACCCGCTACGGCCACGGCCTGCCCTGCCGCCGCATCGAAGTGGTGGAGGCGGCCCATCCGGTGCCCGACGCCGCCGGCGAGGCCGCTGCCGCCCGCATCCTGGAACAGGTGCGGGGCCTGACGGAAAAGGACCGGGTGCTGGCCCTCATTTCCGGCGGCGGTTCCGCCCTCATGGCGGCACCGGCCCCCGGCGTCAGCCTGGCCCAGAAGCGGGCCCTGACCCGGGCCCTGCTGCTCAGCGGCGCCGACATCGGCGAGATCAACTGCGTGCGCAAGCACCTCTCGGCGGTCAAGGGCGGGCGCCTGGCCGCCGCGGCCTGGCCGGCCCCGGTGCTGACCCTGGCCATTTCCGACGTGGCCGGGGACGACCCGTCGGTCATCGCCTCCGGCCCCACCGTGGCCGATCCCACTACCTGCGACGACGCCCTGGCAGTGCTGGCCCGCCATGGCATCGAGGTGCCGCCGGAAGTGGCCGCCCTGCTGCAGTCCGGCGCCCTGGAGACGCCCAAGCCCGGCGATCCCCGGCTCGGCCGCAGCGACTACCGGCTCATCGGCCGGCCCCAGCAGTCCCTCCTGGCCGCCGCCGAGGCCGCCCGGGCCGCCGGCATCACGCCCCTGGTGCTGGGGGACCGGGTGGAAGGGGAGGCGAAGGAGGTGGCCAAGGTCATGGCCGGCCTGGCCCTGACCTGTCAGGACCACGGCACGCCCCTGGCGCCGCCCTGCGTGCTCCTCTCCGGCGGCGAGACCACCGTCAGCGTGGCGCCGGGCGCGCCCCTGGGCCGGGGCGGGCGCAACAGCGAATTCCTCCTGGCCCTGGCGCTGGCCCTCGGCGGCCGGCCCGGCATCCACGCCCTGGCGGCGGACACGGACGGCATCGACGGCTCCGAGGACAACGCCGGCGCCCGCATCGATCCGGCAACCCTGGCCCGGGCCGCCGCCGCCGGCCTGGACGCCCGGGGCCATCTGGCCGGCCACGACGCCTACGGCTTTTTCGCCGGCCTGGGGGGCCTGCTGCTGACCGGCCCCACCCGCACCAACGTCAACGACTTCCGTGCCGTGCTGGTGCTGCCGGAGGAGGACAACGGCTGAGGCCGGGCCCTTGGCCGGCTCAGGCGCCGGCGCGGCACCACCAGTTTGGCGGTCTGCTACTGCACCTGCACCGTGTCGCCGTGCTGGTTGAGGATTTCGCTGCGCACCGTGACCATGCCCTGCCGGGGTTTGGAACGGGAGGGCTGCACGGACTGCACCTCGCTTTCCCCCGCAGGGTGTCGCCGGGCCGGGTCGGCCGAGGCCAGACGATTTCGCCGCCGGGCCCTGGCCCTGATGCCCTCCCCGGTCGGCGGTCTGGTGCCGGCCCGGGCGGTGGAGGATGAAACCCTTTCCGCCGCAGTCCTCGCCGCGGTGCCGGAGGAGTTGGCGGACGGGGCGCTGGGCAGGGGCGGCGAATGAGGCGCCGGGCGCCGGGTGTGGCGCCTCAGCTGGCCGGCGGCGCGGCTTGCCGCAGATGCTCCACCAGCTGCCGGGCATAGGGCGGCAGCGCCTCCAGCCGGCGGCAGCAGAGCCGCAACTGGCGGCTGGCCCAGGCATCGGCCAGGGGCACCACCGCCAGGTCCATGCTGCGGGCGTAGCGGCGGGCTGCCGTCACCGGGACGATGCCGACGCCGACGCCCGCTTCCACCATGCGGCAGAGGGCGTCGAAATTGCCGAGCCGCACCCGGTAGCGGGGCTGGCGGCCGATGCGGGCGCCATGGGCGGCGAGAAAGTCGGGCAGGGCGCTGCCCGGGGTGAGGCCGACCCATTCCCAGTCCAGGGTGTCGGCGAAATTGACCGTCTCGCGCCCGGCAAGCCCATGGCGGCGGCTGCATACCAGCACCAGGCGGTCTTCCCGGAACGGCAGAGTTTCCAGCTCCCCCGGGTCCACCGAGTCGGCAATGATGCCCACATCGCCCAGGCCGGCAGCGATGGCCTCGACGATGTGGTGGCTGAGCCGTTCCTCCACGTCCACATCGACCTGGGGATGGGCGGCGAGAAAGGCAGCCAGGGCCTCCGGCAGGAACTCGCTGAGGGCGGCGGTGTTGCCCAGCAGCCGGATGTGGCCCTTGAGGCCCTGGGCATACTGGCCCAGGTCGCCGCGCAGATGCTGCACCTGGGCCGCGATGGTCTGGGCGTGGTGCAGCAGGGCCCGGCCGGCAGGTGTCGGCGTGACGCCGCGCCGGCCCCGTTGCAACAGGGGCGTGCCCAGGGTTTCCTCCATGCCCCGGATACGGGCGCTGGCCGAGGCCAGGGACAGATGGCAGCGCTCGGCGCCGGCCGTGATGCTGCCGCTGTCGGCGACCTGGATGAAGAGATCGAGGTCCGTGAGATCGAAACGCATGGCGCGGCTCCCTGCTCAGCCTATGGATTAACCGAAGTGTGCCTGAGAAAAATGCCGATTTTCAGGGGGTGCTCCATGTTTCAGACTGAGGCTCATGGAAAACTCACTCATGCTTCTCGCCGTCGGCACCCTGGCCGGGGCCATGAATGCCCTGGCGGGCGGCGGCTCCTTCGTCACCCTGCCGGCCCTGATCCTGGCCGGGGTGCCGTCCACCGTCGCCAATGCCACCAGCACCGTGGCCCTGTTCCCCGGCGCCCTGGCCAGCGCCTGGACCCTGCGGCGGGACTTTGCCCCCTTCCCCGGGGTGGCCACCTCCCGCCTGCTGGCGGTCAGCCTGGCCGGCGGGCTGATCGGCGCCATTCTGCTGTTGCTGACGCCCTCCCGCCATTTCGACCTGCTGGTGCCCTGGCTGCTCCTGCTGGGGGCCGTGGCCTTCGCCTGGGGCGGCGCGGCGGGCCGCCTGCTGCGACGGCAGCGCCATCCGGGGCCGGGCGTCATGCTGGCCGGCCAGGGCCTGCTGGCCGTCTACGGCGGCTATTTCGGCGGCGCCGTGGGCATCATGATGATGGCCCTGTGGGGCATCTGGGGCCATACCGAACTGCGGGCGGTGAATGGCGCCAAGAGCCTGTTCGTCGGCGCCACCAATGCGGTGGCCGTCCTCTGCTTCATTGTCGCCGGCCAGGTGCGCTGGGGGCCGGGCCTGGCCCTGGCGGCCGGCGCCGTTGCCGGGGGCTGGCTGGGGGCGCGGCTCAGTCAGCGCCTGGAACCCCGGCGTCTGCGGAAGGGGGTGGTGCTGCTTAACTTCGTCATGGCCGGCGCCTTCTTCTGGCGCACCTATGGCTGAAGTCCTGCCGCCCTTGCCCGGGTGCCGGCGGCTGTATCTGTACGAGAGGCCGGGGGAAGGGCTGGTCAATGGCCGGGGGGAACCCCTGGCCGGCTGCGGGGCGGCCCGGGTGGTGTTCCTGTTCCGTCACGGCCGCTGCCGTCGGCTGTTGCTGTCGCCAACTGCCGCGAGGCTTGGCGCTGGCGGCCCGTCCGGGTTGCGTGCCTACGGGGCCGCCTATTTCCATCTGGCCCGGGACTTTAGCGGGGTCACGCTGCCCGCTGACCCCATTGCCGGCTGGCTGGCCGGGTTCATGCTGGAAGTGCCGAGGGAGATGCCGCCGGGGCTGTTGCATTTCCTCTCCGCCCGGCGTGGGGCGCAGGCCGGGGGCGGGGAGGGTTTCCCCTAGGTTGACCGGTGGCGGGGCGGGTTTTAGTCTTGGCAAAAATTTGTCAGACAACTTTCATGGCCGCTTCCCCATCCCTTGCCAGCACTGCCGCCCCGGGTTCCGCCCGGGGCCGTGGCGTGGGCCCTTCGGCCGGGCTTTCCGCCGACATCGGGGCGGCCCTGGAGCAGCGCATCCGCAGCGGCGCCTATGCGCCGGGGGCGCGCCTGCCGACGGAAATGGCCCTGGCCGCCGAGTTTGGCGTTTCCCGCGCCGTGGTGCGGGAGGCGGTGGCCCGCCTCAAGGCCGACGGTCTGGTGGCCTCGCGCCAGGGTTCGGGCATGAGCGTGGCCGCCCGGCCCGACAGCGGCAGCTTCAAGCTGGCCCCGGGGACCCCGGCGGGGGAAGCCCTCAGCCACATCTTCGAACTGCGGGCCCTGGTGGAGACCGGGGCGGCGGAACTGGCGGCGCGGCGCCGCACCCCGGCCGACCTGGCGGCCATGTACGCGGCCCTGCAGGCCATGGGGGAGGCGGTGCGCCAGGGCGACGACGGCGCCGAGGACGACGACGTCTTCCACCAGGCCATTGCCGCCGCCACCCACAACCCGGAAATCCGCCGTTTCGTCAGCTTCCTTTCCGCCCAGTTTTCCGAAAGCCGCCGTCCCACCTGGGATGCAGCCGGCCATGCCACGGGCCGGGCCGCGGCGGCCCAGGCCGAACACGAACGGCTCTACGCCGCCATCGCCGCCGGCGATGCAGCGGCGGCACGCCAGGCGGCGGCCGGCCATCTTTATCAGGCGGCGGCCCGGGTGGGCGCGGCGCCCCAAGCAACCTGTCTTGAAGCCAAGCTGGCCGTGGGTCCAGCGCACGAGGAGAACGACCATGGGTGACCGTCTGCCGGACAGTCCGGATTTCGTCGTGGACCAGGCGGCCCTGCTGGCCGCCCTGGGGCGCATCCTGCCCCCGGGCCGGGTCTACGGGGAGCCGGAGGACCTGCGCCCCTACGAATGCGACGGCCTCACGGCCTACCGCAACCTGCCCCTGGCGGTGGCCCTGCCGGAGACGGAGGCGGAGGTGCAGGCCATCCTGCAGCTGTGCCACCGGCTCCAGGTGCCGGTGGTGCCCCGGGGCGCCGCCACGGGCCTTTCCGGCGGCGCCATGCCGCACCACCAGGGCCTGCTACTGTCCCTGGCCAAGTTCAAGAAAATCCTCAAGGTGGATCCGGTGGCCCGCACCGCCCTGGTCCAGCCCGGGGTGCGCAATCTGGCCGTGTCCGAGGCCGCCGCGCCCTACAACCTCTACTACGCGCCGGACCCTTCTTCCCAGATCGCCTGCACCATCGGCGGCAATGTCTCGGAAAACTCGGGCGGCGTGCATTGCCTCAAGTACGGCCTCACCGTGCATAACGTGCTGCAGGTGCGGGGCTACACCATGGCCGGCGAGGCGGTGACCTTCGGCAGCGCCGCCCTGGATGCCCCGGGCTTCGACCTGCTGGCCCTGCTCAACGGCTCCGAAGGCATGCTGGCGGTGATCACCGAGGTGCTGGTGAAGCTGACGCCCAAGCCCCAGGTGGCCAAGGTGGTGCTGGCCTACTTCGATTCCGTGACCAAGGCCGGCAACGCGGTGGCCGAGGTCATCGCCGCCGGCATCATTCCCGCCGGCCTGGAGATGATGGACAAGCCCGCCACCCATGCCGTGGAGCCCTACGTCAAGGCGGGCTACGATCTTGACGCCGAGGCCGTGCTGCTGTGCGAATCCGACGGTACGCCGGAGGAGGTGGAGGAGGAAATCGCCGCCATGCGCGCCGTGCTGGATAAGAGCGGCGCCACCTCCCTGCGGGTCTCCGCCAACGAGGCCGAGCGGCTGCGCTTCTGGGCCGGGCGCAAGGCCGCCTTCCCCGCCGTGGGCCGCATCACCCCGGACTACCTGTGCATGGACGGCACCATTCCGCGCAAGCGGGTGGCGGAGATGCTCACCGCCATCGCCGCCATGGAGAAGAAATACGGCCTGCGCTGCGCCAACGTCTTCCACGCCGGCGACGGCAACCTGCATCCCCTGATCATGTACGACGCCAACCAGCCCGGCGAACTGGAGCGGGCCACCGCCTTCGGTGCCGAGATCCTGGAGCTGTCCGTGGCCCTGGGGGGCTCCATCACCGGCGAGCACGGCGTCGGGGTGGAGAAGATCACCCAGATGTGCGCCCAGTTCACGCCGGAGGAGCTCGCCCGCTTCGAGGGCGTCAAGCAGTCCTTCGACCCGGCCGGCCTGCTCAACCCGGGCAAGGCCATCCCCACCCCGGCCCGCTGCCGGGAGTATCGCCAGACCCGTGGAGAAAAGGCATGAGCCAGGTTTTTGAACAACAGTGCCGGGAGCGCATCCTGGCCGCTTCCCCCGGCGCCCCCCTGCTGCTCCGGGGTGGCGGCAGCAAGGACTTCTACGGCCGCCCGGTGCAGGGCGACATTGTCGACACCCGCAGCCATCGCGGCGTGGTGGCCTACGAGCCCACCGAACTGGTGGTCACGGTGAGGGCCGGCACGCCCCTGGCCGAGCTGGAGGCGGTGCTGGCGGAAAAGGGCCAGTACCTGGCCTTCGAGCCGCCCCATTTCGGCCCTGACGCCACCGTCGGCGGCATGGTCGCCGCCGGCCTTTCCGGCCCCCGCCGGGCCCAGGCCGGGGCGGTGCGGGACTTCGTCCTCGGCGTGCGCCTGGTGGACGGCCAGGGCCAGGTGCTCGACTTCGGCGGCCAGGTGATGAAGAACGTGGCCGGCTACGACGTGCCCCGGCTCCTGGCCGGCAGCCTGGGGCAGCTGGGCCTGCTGCTGGAAGTGTCCCTCAAGGTGCTGCCCCGGCCCGTGGCCGAGGCCACCATCCGCCTGGAAACCTCCCAGGCCAAGGCCCTGGCCCTGATGAACCAGTGGGGCGGCAAGCCCCTGCCCATTTCCGCCACGGTGTGGAGCGACGCCGGGCACCCGGACGGAGAGGCAATCACGGTGCGCCTTTCCGGCGCCCGTGCCGCCGTCGCCGCAGCCCAGGCCGCTCTTGGCGGCACCCTGGTGGAGGCCGGCGTCGCGTCTGCCTTCTGGGCCGGGGTGCGGGAACAGACCCATCCCTTCTTCGCCGGCGCCGGCGGTGCCAACGAGCCCGCCCTGTGGCGCCTCGCCGTGCCTTCCACGGCGCCCCAGCTGGACCTGCCGGGGCGCACCCTGGTGGAGTGGGGCGGCGCCCAGCGCTGGCTGGTGTCCGACGCCGAGGCCCGCCACGTGCGGGCGGTGGCGGAAAAGGCCGGCGGCCACGCCACCCTGTTCCGCGGCCCGGCAGCGGCCCGGGACCAGGCCTTCCACCCCCTGGCCTCGCCCCTGCTGGACATCCACCGCCGCCTGAAAGCCACTTTTGACCCCCGCGGCATCTTCGCCGCCGGGCGCCTCTACGAGGGCCTCTGAGATGCAGACCCAACTCGCCGATTTCATCAAGGACACGCCGGCCGGCAAGGAGGCGGATGCCATCCTGCGCACCTGCGTGCACTGCGGCTTCTGTACCGCCACCTGCCCCACCTACCAGCTGCTGGGGGACGAGCTGGACGGCCCCCGGGGCCGCATCTACCTGATCAAGCAGGTGCTGGAGGGCGGCCCGGTGACCGAGCGCACCCGCCTGCACCTGGACCGCTGCCTCACCTGCCGCTCCTGCGAGACCACCTGTCCCTCCGGCGTGAAGTACCACCGCCTGCTGGACATCGGCCGCCAGGTGGTGGAGGAACGGGTGCCCCGGGGCGGTCTGGAAGCCTTGACCCGCCTGGCCCTCAAGGAAGTTCTGCCGCGGCCCTGGCTGTTCAACCCGGCGGTGGCCGTGGGCAAGGTGTTGAAGCCCTTCCTGCCCTCCGTCCTCGGCGACAAGATTCCCGCGGCCGCCGGCGGGCCGGCCAAGCCCCGGCCCACGGCGGTGCGCCAGCGCAAGGTGCTGGCCCTGGCCGGCTGCGTGCAGCCCGGCCTGGCGCCCAACATCAACGCCGCCGCGGCCCGGGTGCTGGACCGCCTGGGCATCCAGATGATCGAGGAGCAAAAGGCCGGCTGCTGCGGCGCCCTGCGCTTCCACCTCAATGCCCAGGAGGCGGCCCTGGACGACATGCGGCGCAACATCGACGCCTGGTGGCCCCATGTCGAGGCCGGGGCCGAGGCCATCCTCATGACCGCCTCCGGCTGCGGCGCCCACGTCAAGGAATACGGCCACCTGCTGCAGGACGATCCGGCCTATGCCGCCAAGGCGGCCCGCATCGCCGAGCTGACCAAGGACGCGGCCGAACTGGTGCTGGCCCAGAAGGAAGCCCTGCTGCCCCTGCTGGCCCATAAGCCGGCGGCCGGGCGCAAGGTGGCCTTCCACTCGCCCTGCACCCTGCAGCACGGCCAGGGCATCCGCGGCGTTGTGGAGGAGCTGCTGGCCGCCGCCGGCTTCACCCTCACCCCGGTGGCCGACAGCCACCTGTGCTGCGGCTCGGCGGGCACCTACTCGATCCTGCAGCCGGAACTGTCCAAGCAGCTGCGGGACAACAAGCTCTCGGCCCTCGGCGCTGGCCTGCCGGAAGTGATCGCCACCGCCAACATCGGCTGTCTCACCCACCTGCAGAGCGGCGGCGCACCTAGGGGGACTCCTAGTGCCGTGCCGGTGCGGCACTGGGTAGAATTGCTGGAAGAGCAATTACCCCAGACTTAAGGCCCCATGACCTCCTCTGCCTCCGCCGCCGCAACGGTCGAATCCGTCCCTGAAAGCCGTCTGCAAAAGGACGAGAAGACGCTGCAGCGGCTGCTGTCCCAGGGCGTCAAGCTGCCGCCCCAGCCCAAGGTGGTGGAGGAACTGGAGCGGCTGCTGCGCAGCGACGAGGCGGACCTGCGGGCCCTGGCCAGGGTCATTTCCCAGGATGCGGGCATCACCGCCATGCTGTTCAAGGCGGTGCAGTCCTCCGCCTACCGCCAGCACCAGCCCTTCGACAACCTGGAGAAAATCCTCCAGGCCATCGGTCTCAAGCAGACCCTCAACCTGGTGCAGGCCATCGCCCTCATGGGCGCCAACAAGGTTTCCAAGCACCGCAAGGCCTACGAGCGCTTCTGGAGCCGCTCCCAGACCATCGCCCAGCTGGCCATGCTGATCGCCGACGAGCGGGTCATGGTGTGCAACGTCTTCCCCGACCAGGCCTACCTGGCCGGCATCTTCCACGACTGCGGCGTGCCCCTGCTGATGGAGCGTTTTCCCTCCTACTGCCGGGCCATGCACCTGGAGGAGAACGACACCTGGATCGACCTGCTGGAAGAGGACAAGAAATACCAGGCGGACCACTGCGTCGTCGGCTATTTCGTGGCCCGCCACTGGCACCTGCCCGAGTTCATCTGCGAGGCCATCCGCTTCCACCACGACCTGCCCCAGCTGGTGCCGGGCGACTCCCGCAGCCTGGCGGCCATCATCCAGCTGGCCATCCACGCCTACCACCAGTATCTGCACCTGGACGACCCGGACTGGGGCCGGGTGGTGGAGGACGTGCAGGAGGAACTGGGCATCCATGCCGACGACCTGCCCGAATACCTGGACGTGCTGCTGGAGCGCTTTCAGCACCAATCCTGACTCGGGGCCGGCCCCGGCGCTATAATCGTCCGGAAAAACCATCCCCTGAAGGACAGCACCCTTGAATACGGCCACCTTTATCGACGCCAACGGTCAGGAACGCCCCGATCGCCGCGGCAACAGCAAACTGCGCAATGTATTCGACGCGGTGTATGTGCAGATCGAACCCTTCTTCGATCCCAAGAACACCTGGGGCGGCCACTCCCTGGAACACCTGGCTTTCCGCGTGGTGCGTGACAGCCACCCGGAACTGACCCAGCAGGAAGTGCATCAGGTCATCGTCGCCGCCACCCGGGTCTTCCACAGCCGCAATCCCCACATGGCGGGCAAGGTGCCCAGCGCCGAGGAAATCAAGGACAAGCTGCTCGGCTAGGCACGGCCCCGGGAGCCTCTCATGGCGCTGACCCTGGATGCCTGCGTCGCCCAGCATCAGGGCGACCGCAAGGAACAGCAGGACCGGGTGGGGCTGATGGCCCATCCCCGGCTCAGGGGCACGGTGCTGGCCGTGCTGGCCGACGGCATGGGCGGCCACACCGGCGGCGCCCTGGCGGCCGAGCAGGTGGTGCATACCGCCCAGAACAACTTCTCCAGCTACGCCCCGAAAGATGAAGCTGCCGGCGACCTGCTGCGCACCGCCATCCACGAGGCCCACCTGCTGATCCGCACCAGCCGCTTCCTCAACGAGAAGGACCCCCACAGCACCGCCGTCATGCTGGTGCTGGAGCCCGGCGGCGCCACCTGGGCCCACTGCGGCGACTCCCGCCTCTACCACTACCGGGGCGACCGGCTGCTGCAGCACAGCGCCGACCATTCCTACGTCGAGCATCTGGTGCGGGCCGGCAAGATCACGCCGGAGCAGGCCCTGATCCACCCCAACCGCAATGTCCTGCTCACCTCCCTGGGCGACAAGGACGATCCCAAGATCGACGTGGGCCAGGCCGAGGTCCAGCCCGGCGACAACTTCCTGCTCTGCTCCGACGGCCTCTGGGCCTATTTCTCCGACGCCGAGATCGGCGGCGTGCTGGCCGCCTTCCCGGCCCGGGAAGCGGCGGAAATCCTCATCAACCGGGCCCGCCAGCGCTGCCAGGGGGAGGGCGACAACTGCTCCCTGGCCATCCTCCGCCTGCTGCCCTGAGCCGTCCGCCGCCAGGCCGCTGGCATGGAAATCGCAAATGCATGGCCGTCATCCCCCGGAGCCGGTCATGAACATCGCTTCCCTCAACAGACTCTACGCAACCTACAGCACCGCCTCGGCCACGCCGGTAAAGGCCGCCGCCACTGACGGCAGCAGCGTTGCCACCCAGGCGGCTGCCGCCAGCAACCTGCCCCAGGAGTTGCCGCCCCTGGAGTGCCCCACGCCCGCATCGGTGGCCGCCGCCAAGGAAAAGTTTGCCGCCAATGCGGCAGAGAAGTTCCGCCAGGCCGGCATCCAGGTGCCGCCCGAGCCCGTGCTGACGCCGGACCGCATGGGCTACGTCAGCGTCGCCAACGATCACCCGGACAAGGCCAGGATCGAGCAGTTGTTCCATGAAGACACGGAGCTGCGGGACCAGTTCGCCGAGGTGGCTTCCGGCCAAGAGATGCTTCATGCCGTTCAGGGTTACGAGGAATACGCCGCCCGCTATGCCGCGCTGCAGGGCAATCCCACGGCCCAGGCCGCCCTGGTGGAAGCCCGCATCGCTTACAACAACCAGAGTTTCTACATCACCCTCAAGGGCGACGGCGGCACCGAGACCTTCTTCGGCGGCCTGCAGGGCGTGACGGCCTGAGCTTTGGCGGTGGCCGGCTGTCACCGCTTCATCAGCATTTTTTGATATTGATTCTGGCATCCCGGGTCGCGGCGGCCTAGATTGAAGGCAGGGAATCGCCGTGTCTTGCCAACCCCTCTGTGGAAGGAGCCAATCATGAAAACACCGACCCTCTGTGCCGTTTCCGCCCTCCTGGGCGCCCTGCTGCTGCCCGGCCTGGCCCAGGCCGCCGATACTGCCAAACAGGCGGCGCCGGCCAAGCAGGAGCAGATTTACGGCAGCCAGCTGATGACGCCCCAGGAACGCCGCGAACACCGGGCCAAGATGCGCAGCGCCAAGACCGCCGAGGAGCGGGAAAAGGTGCGCTTGGAACACCACGAGGCCATGCAGGCCCGGGCCAAGGAAAAAGGCGTGACCCTGCCCGAGGTGCCGCCGGCCCGGGGCGGCGGCATGGGCCCGGGAGGTGGCATGGGTCCCGGTGGCGGTGGGATGGGTCCCGGTGGCGGTGGGATGGGTCCCGGCGGTGGCGGCATGGGTCCCGGCGGCATGCGCAACGCCAATCCCTGAAACAGTCTCCCCTCAAGGCAAGGGCCGCGTCACGACGCGGCCCTTTTGCGTTGACCGGCCCGGGGCGGGCCCTGCTGCCGGCGCTAAGCGGCCCGCAGGCGCCACAGGGAGGTGACTTCGGCGGCCCGGGCGGCATGCAGGGGATCGTCGGCGTCCCGGGTCTTGCCGTGGCTGGGGCGGATGTCGTGGCGGGCCGCCACTTCCAGGCCGGCGGCGGCGATCCAGTCGAGCAGCTGCTGGCGGGAGCGCAGGCCCAGGTGCTCGGCCAGGTCGGAGATGATCAGCCAGCCTTCGCCGCCGGGCGCCAGATGGTCCTTCAGGCCGGCCAGGAAGCCGCGCAGCATGCGGCTGTCCGGGTCGAAGACGGCGTATTCGATGGGGGAGCTGGGCTTGGCCGGCACCCAGGGCGGGTTGCACACCACCAGGGGCGCCCGCCCCTCGGGAAAGAGGTCCCGCTGCTGCAGTTCCACCCGGGCGGAGAGGCCCAGGCGTTCCAGGTTTTCCCGGGCGCAGGCCAGGGCCCGCGGGTCCATATCCGTCGCCACCACCTTGGCCAGGCCCCGCTTGGCCAGCAGGGCGGCGATGACGCCGGTGCCGGTGCCGATGTCGAAGGCCAGGTCCGAGGCAGGAAGGGGGGCCTGGGCCAGCAGTTCCAGGTATTCGCCGCGCAGGGGCGAGAAGACGCCGTAATGGGGGTGGATGGCGGCGCCCAGGGCCGGGATGGAGACGCCCTTGCGGCGCCATTCGTGGGCTCCCACCAGGGCCTGCAGTTCCCGCAGGCTGACGACGAAGGGCTCCCCGGCCGGGCCGTAGGCCTCAGTGCAGGCGGCGCTGAAATCCGGCGCCCGGCGCAGGTTCACCCGGTAGTCGGCGTCCACGGCGATGAGCAGCATGGCCAGGATGCGGGCCCGCTGGCCCTGGGCCTGGCGGTGCAGATGGAAGGCTTCGGTGAGTGAGGCCGGCTTGCTGGCCTTGCCTTTGCCCTTGGGCTGCTTGCGCTCGATGCGCCGGGCCAGGGCCTGCAGCAGCTGGCGGCCGTTGTGGAAGTCGCCGCGCCAGAGCAGGGCGGTTCCCTCGCAGGCCAGGCGGTAGGCCTGGTCGGCGTTGAGGGTGTCGTCGGCCACCAGCACCCGCTTCGGCGGCGGCAGCCCGGCCTCGGAGCGCCACAGGGCGGTGTGGTCGGTGCCGTCTTCGCTCCAGCGGATCATCGGTGCGTCGCTCATGCTTGCTTTCTTGGCCGGCCCCGTGGGCGGCCCGCTCGGTTGATTCGGATGCCGGGAGTAAAAAAGGCCACCGGGAGGTGGCCTTTTTGCTGCCCGCAGGCTTGCCTTACTTGCGCCCCAGGCCGCCCAGGAGGGCCGCCACCATGGGCTTCTTCGGCTTGTGGGGATCGGGTTTGCCGACCGGGGTGTGGGCCGCTTCCTCCTTGCTCGGCACCGTGGCCGGGGCGGCCTTGGGCTCGTAGGGCTTGGAGAAGTCGAAGCCGTCCTTGGCGATCATGTTGTTGCGCTTCACCGGGGGCTTGCTGCGGCCGGCCACGGGCTGGGACGGGGCGTGGGTCTCGTGGGCCCGGCGCTTCTTGCCGCTGCCGGGGGGGTATTCGTAATCCATCTCCGGCTCGAAGCCGGCGACGGAAACCTGCTCGATCTGCATCTTGATCAGCTTCTCGATATCCACCAGATAGCCGACCTCGTGGGCGCAGACCAGGGAAATGGCGTTGCCCTGGCGACCGGCGCGGCCGGTGCGGCCGATGCGGTGCACGTAGTCTTCCGGCGTGTGGGGCAGTTCGAAGTTGATGACGTAGGGCAGGTGGTCGATGTCCAGGCCGCGGGCCGCCACGTCGGTGGCCACCAGCACCTTGCAGCCGCCGTTCTTGAAGGCGTCCAGGGCCTTGATGCGCTCGTTCTGGGACTTGTCGCCGTGGATGGAGTCGGCGGCGATGCCGGCCCGCTCCAGTTCCCGGGCCAGACGGCCGCAGCCCTGCTTGGTGCGCATGAAGACCAGGGTCTGGGTGATTTCGCCGGAGCGCAGCAGCTTGATCAGCAGGTCCTTCTTGCGCGTCTCGGCCACCGGGTGCACCCGGTGGGTGATGGTGTCGTTCACCTGGTTGCGCCGGGCCACTTCCACCAGGATCGGCGACTGCAGCATGGTGTCGGCCAGGCGCTGGATCTCGTTGGAGAAGGTGGCGGAGAAGAGCAGGCTCTGCCGGGTCTTCGGCAGCATGTTGAGGATGCGCTGGATGTCGGGGATGAAGCCCATGTCCAGCATGCGGTCGGCCTCGTCCAGCACCAGGGCCTGGACCTGGTTGAAGGAGACGCTCTTCTGCTCCACGTGGTCCAGCAGGCGGCCCGGGGTGGCGACGACGAACTCCACGCCCTTCTTCATCTCGGCGATCTGGGGCTTGATATCCACGCCGCCGAAGAGGCAGATGGAGCGGAAGTGGGTGTACTTGGTGTAGGACTTCACCGACTCATACACCTGCAGCGCCAGTTCCCGGGTGGGGGCCAGCATCAGGGCGCGCACCGGGTGCTTGGCCGGCGACGGGCTGGCCGTATCGAGGTGCAGCAGGCGCTGGATCAGGGGCAGGGTGAAGGCGGCGGTCTTGCCGGTACCGGTCTGGGCGCAGGCCTTGAGGTCCTTGCCCTGCAGGACCAGGGGAATGGCCTGCTGCTGAATCGGGGTTGCTTCGGCGTAACCCATCTCGGTCACGGCCTTAAGAATTTCGGGCGCCAGGCCCAGTTCGTCAAAACGCAAAGGGGGCGTCTCCGCAGAAAAGTAAATGTGGCATCAAGGACATAGGGCCGGGATTATACACCCATGCGCGCCGGAGGCCGGAATGGGGGAAATGGGTCGTTTGCGGCGGCCGGCCTGGGAGGCAGGCGGGATGGGCTTCTCCGGCATGGCATGGCTGGGAGGGGCGTGGGGATTGGGTGGCAGGGCAGGGGGGCGGGACGATTCAGGGATGGCCAGTGGCTGAGTTGGTGCCCAGGTTCTCCGGGGGCTGAAAGCGCAGTGTTTTGACCTAGTCACTCGACATATGTTGGGTGGCTGATTATGCTCATGGCCTGGCGTTTGCTGGCCGCTACTACGCTGTGTTTAGCCGAGCATTGCACACGGATGCCCATGTTTCGTGTGGCTGCTGGTGAACTTGGGCGTTAGGCACCAAATTTTTACAGGAGATGAAAATGGGCGAATGGTCTGAATACTTCGAAGATTTTCCTGAAGAAAACCCGGCAAATTATGTTGGGGTACGGTTTGACCCCAAAGGCGCTCAGATACTCAGAGAGCAGCAAGCAAAGCAGCAAGAGAAAATAGATCGAGATCAAGCAAATCTCAATTCTGAAATTGCCGCTATCGTTCAGAAGCATCGCCCGGCGACAAAGCTAAAAAAATAAGCAGCGCGTTTAGTGCTTAGCCATCCGTCAAAAAGATGAGCTTTTTGCCGTCGGCTACGCTTGAACGTTGGGACTCACAAGGCTAACCACCGATGCATTGCTCATTTACCCTGTCTCAGGCCGATTTCGTCGCACTTCATAAAGTCGTAAATCGGCGGCTGACTCAGCTTTCGAGTGCCAACTCGAAGCTCTTTTTTTCGAACCTATTCATTTGGGTGCCTTTAGGAATTGCGTTTGCCTCTTATGTTGCACTGTTCCAAAAATTCCCTGAGATGACCCGCGACTTGATGTTTGTTGCTGCCGCATTCGTCGTTGGCGTCGGTCTGCTAGTTGCCGGAGCCTTTTTCAAGCAACGAATCTATCGCAAGGTAATGCTATCCCCTGAGAGTTGGTTCTTGTCTGAACAAACGGTCGACCTTGACCCCAGTGGTTTTTCCGCAAAGGGAGCATATGGCGAAGCTTACTACCCCTGGTCTTCGTTCCGTTACCTCGCAGAAGATGGCAAGAATCTGTATCTATTCATCGACAATTCTCAGGCATTTGTCCTACCTAAGGCGGCACTGGGTTCCTTGAATCAACTGACCCAGGTTAAGTCATGGCTCCCTTCGTGAGCCCTACCCCATCATTCCACCGGTCTCGCGCGAGAAGCTACTCAGTCCGAAGAATTCGAACGTTGGGAGCATAGAACCTTGTTCACGTGGCTCAATAAGCAAGGGGTTCGAAGCAGTGATGGCTTCGAAGTCCAGTTTACGGGCCGTCTCACGGTTGAGTACCGCGAAGGAACTCGCTATTTCGTGGTTGACGTTGAGAGCGGAGGAAACGGTTTAATCGACTTCAACCCAAGAGCGTTCGAGCGGTGGGCCAATTCATCAGTGGCAAACAGTCCAGAAGAGCAAGCGCGCATGCTCAAAAATTTTTGGCTATATTCAAGAAATAGTGTGATGAGTCATTCAGGCAACCGTCAGATTTCGACGGAATCGGAGAGATAATCCGTCCGTTGATTCAGTTCGAGGTGGGGAATGGGCGACTGCTGTTCATCGT